>OLRA01000184.1_pt1 | contig 87899 bp, 102 predicted proteins | sample 1673011 | NCBI WGS metagenome assembly OLRA01 (sample SAMEA3136746, study PRJEB25190) | human gut metagenome | reverse complement strand
ATTCTCGTTGAGAAATGGGAAGGCAAGTGCTATCGTCTTGTCATCCAGAGACAAAAGCGCATGGATGGAGAGCTTGACTTGTGGGAAGGTGAATACACCTACAGATCCATTCTTACCAACGATTATGACTCATCAACAAGAGACATCGTCGAATTTTACAACAAGCGTGGGGGCAAAGAGCGTATATTCGATGATATGAACAACGGATTCGGCTGGAACAGGCTCCCCAAGTCGTTCATGTCAGAGAACACTGTATTCCTTCTGCTTACGGCATTGATACACAATTTCTATAAGACCATCATTAGCAAGCTTGACACCAAGGCTTTCGGGCTCAAGGAAACGAGTCGCATAAAGGCTTTTGTCTTCAGCTTCATCTCCGTACCTGCCAAGTGGATCATGACAGCAAGGCAATACGTGCTGAATATCTATACTGAAAACCGGGCTTATGCAAGACCTTTCAAAACTGGATTCGGATAAAGTCCGTTCCTTATGGTTTTAATCTGCGTATTGCCTCAAGTCGCATTGTGGGGTAAGGGGAAGGTATGCACAAATCGGACAAAATTCACGCTCATACTATCATGATGCATAGTGTTCAAGCTCTTTACTGCAATTGAGATTGCCATTGAGATTGCTTGCGGATTTTAGGTATGTATAATACCGTCAGGAGTGCAAATGCCGATTGATGCTCGTATTGTTGACATAACAGACCATACTCCATGTATTGATTGGGAGCAGAGGCGTTATGAACTGGCGAGATCCGCTATGCAAGGATTTTGTGGCAACTCACATCAACAGATAATGGTTGCTGATTCAAATATGGTGGCAGAATGGAGTGTTGGTTTCGCTGATTCACTAATAAAGAAACTGAAAGGAGAATAACAATGGAAGTAAAGAACGCAATAATAATAGACGGGGTGCTGCATGAAGCTGTACAAAATAGTATTCGTTGCGACTTATGCTCTCTATACGAGAAATGCGCAGAGATGGACTACTCGGCGTGTATGCCCGATTTCTTTAGCTGTGGCGGTTTTGTCAATCGTGGCAAAGTAACAGATATTAAGATAGATAAGGAGGAATAACTATGGGATTTACAACACCAGCGTTTATACGTAAAAACACACCGGAATTAAGGAAAAAGTTGGAAAAATTAGGATACAACCATTCTACTGATGTAATCGAAGATGAAAGATTTTGTATTGCTACATCACCAGTTAACTGCAATTATCATGTTATTCTTAAAGGAGTTTTTGATGATACAAATCCTCATCACACATGGAACTGTGCTGGAAGAATTGATTGTGGTACTAACGAGGAACTTTTCATTGTAATTGCTGCATTGAGAGATGATACAGACAATAACCAACTGTTCACCAACGGTAGAGGCTATTGGGGAATATATCGTGATAATTGCAAAGAAGGTGGTTTATCTGGAATGAATTTCTTTGGGATACCAAACGACTTTGATTTATCTAATTATCATAAGGCTACCGTAGACGAACTGATTGAATATTTTAAAGAAATGGAGAAATAACCATGCGTAGAATGGCTTATTTCGGGACAGACGGATGTCCCGGACATTATTTTAAAGCAATTTTCGGAGAGTTTTCCTCTCAAGAGGAAGAAGACCTTAGTAAAATAGATGAAGACTTTCAATTATTCGGTTTTTCCGGCTTTGGTTTTTTCTGGTACAAGGGGTATGGATGCCTTTCTTTCTCTGCAAGTCCGGATGATAATCGTTCCGGAAGTAAGACTGTGTTTTTTGTTGAGTGCGCCTATTTTAAAAAAGAAGTATTAGAGGCTTTGGAAAGAGCTCCGTTTGTGAAAAAACAATTCTATAAGTTAGCCGATATTTATGGTGTAGAAATACCTAAAATAAAAGATTATGAATGATATAAAACTATCACTCCGGCAAATAGAAAAAATGGAACATGCTATCGGATTTGGTTACGAAAATATGAAAAAAAGAAAATATTGTGCTTATCGTAACAGATATATTGTTTCTAAACCGGATAATGATTGGGAAGAGTTAGTAGCTGTTGGATATGCTACTAAGCGAGAGTTTGAGATTGAAAAACAAATTGCATACTATGTTTCTGAACTTGGAATGAAATATTTAGGAGTATTGTTTGGATGTATAATAACAGAAAATGAGTAGCCATGACCGAAGAGCTTGTAACATTAGAAACTGCGAAGATGCTGAGAAAGAAAGGGTTTAATGAGTATTGTAAAAATGTTATTGATATTAATAATATACCAAGGGAAACCTTATATAGAATTAATGATGATTTACCAAAACAATGCTTTTCTCAGCCTACACAATCCATTGTTCAAAAGTGGCTACGTGAAACCAAGAACTTGCATATTGAAATATACCGTAATGCTTGTGGTTATGGATATATCATTGTAAAAGCCAATAACGGCACATGGATGAAAGCCGATGGTTCCAAAGGCCCTAATGATGGTGGGAAGTGGGACGCCTACGAAGAAGCACTCGAAGCCGGGATTTTTGAAGCATTAAAACTTATATGATTATGGATAAGATAGGATTAAATATAGGCACTATGAATAAATGTTGTATTAATTGCAAGTATTCAAAGGAAGCGTTTTACGATCTATTTGTAAGGTGTGTATATCATCGCTTTTATCCTTTTAAACAATTTGTATGCAATAATTATGAATAGAAACGAATACCGGGAACGCTGCAAACATTACAGCCCGTACAGTGGGCAGTGCTATAAGAAGTCGTTCATATCGGGAATAGCAAACAATGTGCATGTGAACATGAGATGTGACGGGAAATGTCCCCGTATGAGGAATTATGATAAGAGAAACGGAATATTTGATAAAGAAAATTAATATCGATACTACAAGTAACCTAAAACTCGAATTTAAATATGAATGAATTGCATATTTCTCCGGAACGTCATAACAGAAACCTTGTTACCGGAAGATTTTTAAAGGGTTGTACTCCCCACAACAAGGGAAAGAAATGGGATGATTACAACGTCCCCTTGCATAAGAGGGAAAGGATATTTAAAGGATTAGCATCAGGAAGAACGGGAAACCCTAATATAGCGGGCTGCAGAGCAAAGGAAGTAGTAGCCATAAGGAACGGACAGTTACAGTGTGTTTTCCAATCCTCTAACGATGCGGAACGAAAGACTGGCATTTGCGCCCGTAATATCAGACATTGTTGCTCCGGAAAGCGTAAACACGCTGGCGGCTATCAATGGTTTTGGGAGAACGATAATAGTTGGTGTGAATTAGTTAACAAAATGCATGAGTAAACTTTATAAATTAACCCTCTTTGGGAATACGGTCTTTGTCGGATGGTTTTCCCATTCTTCCCATTGGTATAATAAATTAGGCATAATAAGATGAGAAAAACAGAAAGAGAACTTAAGCGCAGGAAACAAGCATTACCAAAGGATAAATTAAAAGTAGACCCGACCCTAAACGGTGATGCGGATCTGCTTGTAGAACAACACAAAGAAGTGGAAAGAAAGCTGTTCCCGCTGCGGCTTAGTAAGAATACTGTTATCTATGTCACAAAAGACAAACAGAATGAAGCATACGCGGAAAGGGCACGCAGAAGAATGGACATAACAGAACCAAAGAAACCGTTTGTTGACCCTCTTTCACAGGAGAACATTACAAAGATGTACAAGGAGGACGGCATATCTCCCCGTAGAATGGCCGAAATATTGAATGTAAGCGTCAGGACGGTGTATCTAAGATTAGCCAAATACGGGCTTACAAAAGTGAAATGCAGATAATTAAAACTTGTAATTATGAAAGATATTAAAAGAAAATACAGTTTCTCTGATATAGAGTTTAAGCCTTACTTTACAGAGGAAGAGGTAAATTTTATCAAAAAGATGAAATTGATGAAAGATGTTGATAAGTACATGCAGGGAGTGGTTGAGTTTGAGAATGGTTATGGCGTCAGTGTACTTTTAGGACAGCTGTTTTATTCAGACGGAAAAGACACATACGAGGTGGCCGTTACCTATGACGGCCATATAATCAACCGATATAACGAGCAGTGGGTAGAATGCTTCTTGAACCGCGATGAAGTTGAGAAGCTGATGAACAATGTTGCCGGGCTTAACCCTATTGTTGTTGATTCGTTCGACAAAGGCGATTACTTGGTGTATAATTTTGATAAATATCATACATATATAGCCAGTTCGGGAAGAGAAAACATTTCTTTGTTTGGTTCTTTTTACGAAACAAGAAAAGCCACATACGAAGAAAGAGAGAAGATATTCGAGAGATTGAGAGAATCATTAATTTTTTAAACAAAAGCAATGGAAGATAATACATTAGACCAAAACCTTTATACCACCGCTATGAAAGAAGCATTAAAGGTAGAGTTCTTGGAAAGCAACGAAGAGATTAAACTATATGCCGCCTCGCTGTATAATGCGATGATATGGGGTAGAAATCATACAGTTAAAGTAAAATATTAAGTTTTTTATTTGGCGTTATAGAAAAAGGGCGTATATTTGCAGCGTTCAACTTTTATCCAAAGGCAAGCGGAAGCCTGCCATATGCAGGCGTTTTTTATGCTTGCGAGTTTGACGCTACAATATAGTGGCTGCCACCCCCATAGGTATAGTTAATGCTATATCTGCCTTTGGATAGGTTGAACAATGGGACAGGGCAGCCTTTTTCTTTGCCCTTCCGAAAAGCCGGATATGGGCAGGCTACCAGCCCTATAATGCCAATAAAGTTCAATAAATCTATGGCAGAAATTAACAATTTGGGAGAACTGCTCCCTATCAGTGAAAACAACGGGAAAAAAGCCGTTAACGCACGTTACTTACATTCTTTTCTTGAAAGTAAACAAGAATTTGCTAATTGGATAAAAGGGCGTATTAATAAATACGACTTTGTAGAAGGAAAAGATTTTGAAACGCTCTATTTTGACTATCAAGGTAACTTATTGAATATCAGACATGATAATTTTATCAAGTCTGAAAATCAGCAAGTTAGCAAAATAGAATATGCACTATCTATCGGCATGGCAAAAGAGCTTTCAATGCTCGAGAATAATGAACGAGGCAAACAAGCCCGAAAATATTTTATAGCATGCGAGGAAAACAAGCGTGAACTTTCCCGTAAGGAACTTCTTTTAATGGCTCTTCAAGCGGAAGAAGACAAGGAACGTTTAGCTTTGGAGAATGAAAAACAGCAGAAACAGATAGAAAGACTTAAACCTAAAGCTGATTTTGCTGAAAAAGCTTTTGCTATGGAAGGTAAGGTAGACATAGGCCAAGCCGCCAAAATTCCTAATCTTGGATATGGTAGAAACACCCTTTTCAAGAAGCTAAGGGAAGTTGGCGTATTCTTTGCAAATCGTAATGAACCTAAGCAGAAGTACATTGATGCAGGCTACTTTGAAATGACAGAAAAGCCTATATCAAGAAAAAATCATCCTGGATTTATTGTAATGGTTGTGACATGTACTCAAAAGGGATTAGCATACATCAATCACCTGTTTGGCGGCAATCCCTCAGACGGGAAATTAGCAAGAATAAGATAAACTAATATTATTTTGGGTAGGCGTAATCAGTCTGCCCGCTTAAAACCTAAAACAAATATTCATCATGGAAAGAAATACAATACCTGCTAAAAAGCAATATGACGTCAGCGCAATGGGCGAATTTTTTAGAGACATTATAGCTCCTGAAGAACTTAGAAAAGAACTTGTAGAACTGGCGTTTGATTATGCGCAATACGTAGATGAAGGAAGCACATATTTGTTCAAAAACAATATGAGTACCATATACATACTGTATAGGGCACTGGAGGATGTGAAAGAATTAGAGACACAGGGTTAACAGCATAGCCAGTTTTACCGCAACAATAAGCGGTATAGCATTGCAAATAACATCCTCGGCTATCTTTAGAGCACGTTCCATTGCATCATAGCAAGCAGTCGGCAGAACATCCAGTGCGGTAAGTCTTCCGACTGCTTAATCAATATGTCTAATTGTTCATTCATAGCTATATTTTAGGCACATGTAAGACCAAATTTTATTATCTCCCGGCATCCAATCTTCATCGTCAAACCAAAAGGCATACGCCGCTTCGATAATATCCTCTCCGTCCAAAACCTTGCACAGATCGGCCCAAAAAGCATTAAAGGCTACGTATTTATCCCAACGGGTGCATCCCGACGGGAAATTCTTGTTCTTGGTGGCTTCCTCTATCTGATCTACCGTCCAATATCCACCCTTGTGTTCGTTGCCTTCCTTGTCTGTGTATTCCATATCGGCAACATCGTGCATGGCAAACTCCTCGTTGTAATGGCATCCGCTCATGGCACCGTACAGCTTCCTTAACGCCAGCCAATACTTTTTAGGCTCCTTCTCTTTCATCGGCTCCAGCACATCCGAAAGAATGCGGGTACTCTCTATCATTACAGCTTCACCCTTGCCTTTGCCGTACTTTTCTATCAATTCATAAATAGTCATAATCTTTTCCCTTTCTTTTAATTAAGTAGTATGTTTCTTATCTGAATATCCTGCTTGCACCTCTTAGCAACACCTCAAAAATGGCGTCCCCGGTAAGGTTTGCTCCCACCTCCCGCCAAAAATTGGGCTTGCTTTGCTTTCTGATTATTTGAAGCAGCAAGTCCTGCTGGCGAAGGTGATGTTCGTTGTTCTTTTCAATGTCTTTTTGTAATAATAAAAGAGCCTTGACACCGTCATCCTTGCAGTTACCTATACACTCGTTGAGGTATTTGTCCATGCAATACTTCATAATCTTCTTGTTGCCCATATTGTTATTTCTTTCCGCATGACGGGCATTTAACCGTCTTTGCGGGCTTTGGTTTTACAATTACAAATCTTCCCATAACCGATCGTATTTTTTGTTTATATAAGCCAAAAGCAAATCAATCCATAGTGCGGCCAAGGCACACAGAAAAGAAACAAGGATGCAACGAATAACCGAACCTCCGCATGCAATGCTGTAAGCCAGCGTTAGCCAAAAGCTGATACACTTGCTGCATTTCAGCTTCCCTGATAAGCGTCCTATCTTTCCCGGGTTTACCGGAACAAGTCTTTTCAAAACACCTGATATGGCGTCAAAAAGTCCCAAATAGATGAACAGGCATACGGAAACGGTTATTATCATTGCATCCCCAATCATACACTACTTGTTTTTGGATGATTTGGTTTCGTTTGCTAAGCTTTCATCTTCACCAAGCAATGCAGCTACGGCAGGCGCAGGAGCAGGGCTTGTGACAGTCAGGCCGAACTCTATTTCCACCGCATTTGTTTTCGTGCAGCAGTCTTGTACGTTGGTAGGACTTACCAGCACATTAGGCGTAACGGTAAGCGTTGCGGATGTGGGTACTGTGGTTGAATAGAACGGTACGGTAATTGAAGTGAACACTGTATCCGTCTGCGGGCATACGTCACAATTGTTGCATCCGCATACGTATGGCAGATAACTTACCGAACCTACCAATTGGATAGACAGCGAATAAAGGTTTCCGCCTAAAGAATCAATAGACTTTAAAACGGCCCTCATGGTCCCGCTCAAAGGATATTGGGCGGTGATACAGATGTTCCGGTTACGACACAGATAATGAATCAGGTCAATGTAATACATTATTGGGGATGGTGTCGTAGTCCCTGTGGCTACGGGGATAAGCTCCAATACGGAGGTTTGTCCCGATTTGTTTTTACAACAGCTCATAATGAATCGTTTTTTTATTAATATTATTCAGCAACGGGTTCCTCTGCTGATTGAGGGTATTTCTTTGGAGCCGGCACCCGGCTCTTCATCTCTTTTACAGAATCAGGCGTTCCTACACCCAGCAGCACATCGAGTTTTGCTTCAATGTTTATCAGCCGTTGTTCCGTAGCTATCAGGAACTTATTGTTTGATACTGCTATCTCGTAAATGGCTTGTATGTATTCGTTCATATTGTTTTGTTATTTAAAATATTTGATGATTTGATTTTTTACAAACAGGTTGTCTTTCCATTTAGGAACGCACTCTGTCAGCTTTTGTGCTGTTACCGCTCTTCCCTCGGCAGCATGTTCGTTTACAAAGTCCTGCAATGCCTTTGAGGCTGCATCCGCTTCTTCCTGCGTATCGGCATATACTTTAAAATTTATTTCAAATCCTTTCATAGTGCATTTGTTTTAATTACAACGGAGGCAGAGGCGGTGATACTGGAGCAGCACCCGAAGGCGGCATTCCACCTCCTTTTTTCAGGCTTTTCAAGAACTCTATGCCTTGCATGATATCGTTCTGATTTTCTTTCACCCAGCCGAATATCGTTCCGGCGGTATCCCTCACCTGTTGCATGGTTGTGGGAGGAACAACATCAAACGTAGGCAGTTCTTCCATGTCCTTAGCGAGAAAATCATACAGCTTCTCCGCTTCCTCTACGTTTCCTTTGGCTATCATCAGAGTTTGCATTTTCAGTGCAACCTTACTGGTAGGCTTTATCATTTTCAGCATTTCCATATTGTATTTTTTCTTTCTCCAAAACATAAGTAGCAATGTTTTTTGTAAAAAGGGAAAGGCTTAGTGTGCCCTTCCCCGATACCGAAATGCAATTAGCCGTTGCAAGGACATCCGCAAGGCTGCGGTGCGCTGTACAATGCTACGGGCTGCGGACACATCTGTGAGCGACCAGTCAAACGGTCAGCCACGATCTGTGCTTCTGCCTGTGCGTATGCGCTTGCTCCTGCTCCCGCCAAAGCGTTAGCCGTAGCGCCTGTCTGAACATTTACGTAGTCAATCATGCGAGGTTGCTGATTTACACGTTCTGCGCGTTCTGCAATAGCCAGTTGAGCCAGTCGGTCAATGTCTCTTTGGTTAGCTTTGCTTCCCTGTGCGGCATAAACGCCACCGAAAATCCAAGCTCCGATACCAGTCAACAAGGCTGCACTACCGATAGTGATAGCTGCAATTGATGTTCCGCTGGGTCTCTTCGCTGTTTTTTCAGCCACCATGAAGTGTTCGTAGGAACTCATGTCGGTTCCGTCGGACATGGCTTTCATTGCCATTAAATCTTCTGCTGTCATAGTCATAAAATATTTATTGTTTCAAGGCAGCCCGATGTAGGCTGCATGACAAAGGACAGGATAAGTACTATGCCACCGAAATAATACCTTGCGAGTTCATTGCTAATTCATTGCTCGCATCCAATGCTAAAAAATCACAATGATAGAAAAATAGTTATCTCATCCTTTGTGATTGATAGAATTATAGTTATCTTTGCAGCGTTATCCACATGACTGATAAGTCATTTCGTTTAATTTTAAATCTTAGTGAATGAAAGTTTTAAAAGTAAAGGCTGTGATAGCCTTATTAGAGGCGAAAGGGTGGAAACATATTAGGACTAATGGCGATCATAGAATTTTTAGGAAAGATGGCGAACCTCGCCCGATTCCTATTCCTGGAAATCCTAATGATGATTTAGCCATTGGAACACTTAAATCAATTTTCAGACAAGCCGGTTTAACAGAAGCTGACTTGAATGAAATTTAATCCACTCTTTAGGGAACAGCAGGACAATAGCCAGTCCTGCTTTCTTTGAAGAGAGCAAAAAAGGATATTATTAACGAGTAATAAATTATGAAGTATGAAACCGCTAACCGTTATCATCGAGAAAGCAGAAAATAATTATTCTGCTTATATCCAAGAAGTAGATGGTATTGTAGCAACCGGAAAAACCGTAGAAGAAATTAAAGCGGGCATCATCAACTCTATTAATGTATTAATAGAAGATTGCAAGGAATTTGGTGGTGTTATTCCTGTTGAACTTCAAGGAGACTATGAATTGTCGTTTAAAATGGACGTAAAATCATTACTCCAATTTTATTCCGGCATCTTTACAAAAGCTGGTTTAGAACGTATCACCGGAATAAACCAAAAACAATTATGGCATTACGCATCCGGAATGAGAAATCCCCGTCCGGAACAAACTTTAAAAATAGAAACAGCGCTTCACAAATTAGGTGAAGAATTATTGGCTATAAATTTATAACGCTGTTCCCTTTCCGCTTCTAAAAGCCCTCATTGAGAAATGGGGGCTTTAGCATTTCGCCAATATCATATATACCACTCTTTATGCTCCACTTATTCATTTTATTTTCAAAATGATTGCGTATATAATTAACCGCCTGCCGGGTTAACCCCGTATTCTTGGATATATCCTCGTCCGTCAGATATTTAGACAGAAAATATATTAAAATATAACGTGCGTCTACACATTCCTCCTTATTGCTTTCAATCATATCCAATTCTCCAACCCCCGTATGCCTACATACCGTAGACATCATAATCTGATACAAATCTCCTGTTTTCATATTATTCTGCTTTAAAACATGTAATTATTAAAAACAAAAATCACAACCCGGTGTTATTAAACTCGAAAGCCTCGTAACAACTCGGATTGTGATTGTTGTCTCTTGTGTTCGTTTCGCAGACAGAGGACAAGAGATAGGGGCTTTCTTTCTACTCTAAGCCCCGAAAGAGCGTCAGCTAAAGCCAACTTCTACACTTATTTCTTCTTTATCCTTATGGCAAGCCAAAGAACAGCCAATGCGACACATGCAATGTTTAGCATCATGCTCGCACCTCCGTAATTGATTTTAAACCGTTCCCACCATGATAGTTTCCTTTCCACAGGATAGGGCTTTGGCACTTCAATTCTTCTTATCTTTTCAATGAAGTAAGGTATCTTGACCGTCACCGTAGATTGGGGATAGATGCCTAATGAGTGGTTCAATATCCCCTTATTCCAAGACGCATAACTATAAGCATACGGGTTATGCAGGAATGACACAGTATCGCGGGTAGACACGCTGTCTTTATAAGGTATCAGCTTCTCCTGAAACGTTGTATCATGGTAGACTATGCTGTCAAGCACTTTGGTTTCAACAGGCACGTAGACCGTCCTCGTTCGGCACGAAGCAAACACGAACACCAGCAGCATAGCCAGCAATCCGACAGACGCCCAAAACAATAGATTTCTTAGTTCTTTCATGGCAAATAGTTTATAAGTTACGAAATAGAGGAATCTTCATTTTTCCACTCCCTGCTATTCAGGATGCTACCAAGTTCCCTACTGTTATGTTCGTAAACCGTTAGTTTATCCTCGTCAGTCAACACAGGGGACACGAAGTCATAATGAAGAATAACCTTACTTCTGTTCACACTCTTACGCGCATGCTCAGGTACTACTATTCCCTTTTGCAAACACCATTCTACTGTTACAATTACATATTTCATCCGTTTAATCTTTTAGTCCAAATTTCATTTAACTTTATCTTCTCTTGCTCTATTTCATCAGGAGTGAGAGATTTATCGTAGAGGGCGAAGTAGTAGATAGCAACATTAGAAAACTCCTGACATCTACCTAAACTTAGATTATATGCATTCGCTCCTAAACTCAAAATATTTGTATCTGATGCATCTCCTGCTATGATATTTCTATCATTATAGGCAGTCTTACTTTGATATATTATTTGATTTGAGTTAAACAATTCAACTGCATTATCTTTTCCAAAAGAATATAAAGCCTTAATACCATTGGCAGTAACTCTTTCAATAACAAAAGCACCAAAACTTCCTATATCATCAGGATAAGTACGTTTGGAAGCAACAGCAGAAGAGTTGTTCGTATTAATTATTTCTCTCCTGCATATCACTGTATAATCCGTTTGTATCGGTATATTGTCACATACAGCATAATCATCTACACCATCGAATACAAGAGAACCTGCGTTGTCGGGAAGAAATTCAACAGTTATAGTAGCTCCTATACAATTTGTGGTAGAAATACTTGTATTTCCATTTGTATCATAGGTGTAGCTTCCTTCATAAACACCATCTTCTGTTATATTAGTTATATAGTTACCGATACCAACTTTACCTCCTTCAGGTATCCCAGCAACCCTAACCTTCACAATATTACCTACGGCACTAAATCTTGTTCCTCCTTCTACATATTGTAAAATTGAATTGTTGCTTTCAGTGATATTTACAAAAGTATAAGTTAAATAATCTACATCTATTCTTTCACAACGGTTCGTATTTACCCATGTTATTTTATTTACAGAATACTTTCCAAATCCACTACTTCCAGCAAACGCAAAGTTCTTCAGCACAAGTTCATACCCCTTGTAACCCTTTATCGAAGCAGGAGGATTATCATTGCTGTATCCTGACATAAACCAAGCGTCAACAAGGGACTTGTGAAACAAACTCCCCGAACCCTTAGCGCTTGCAGAACCGACACCCGGCAGACGTATGGCGTCAATGCCGATGCTCTGAATTGCGACTTTGTTTAGTTCGATATTATTCATTGCCCTATTTTTTTAGCTTCCAACACTTCCGTAAACGATTCAACCGACACATTAACCCCTGCCGGGACATCTACATTGAAAATCAAGTTGGCACTACCGTTGTACGGGCCATAGCCGCCTACGTAGATTGCATCCATGCCGTCAATGTTGGCATAGATATTTAGCGAACCTGCTTCTTGTCTCTTCACCTGTATGGTAACAGGGCCCTCGGATACGAAAGATGCTACGTACTTGTTTTCCTCGTTTTTGCTGAATGATAAATCTGTTGCTGCCATAATGCTTTTATTTAATTGTTAATAATTATCCTTTGAAATATACGACTTTACCCTTTGTTCCGTCATTACGCATATCAAGATGCACCCACGTAACATCCTGCTCCAGTCTTATGGGATAAGGAAGAAGTATTTGGTTTGCCTTAATCCAGTTGCGCACCTCAAGAGCCGTCATACCCTTTACATCGAAATCAATGCCCGTACCTTGCATGTGTGCCGATACGTACACTTTTTCAAGCCTTGTCTTTTCTGCAACAAGCTGGCAGACATTGCATCTTAACCCTCGCTGTGTCAGATTACCGCCTACCTGCCAATTATTCACATAGATAGGCTTGCCAAGTTTTTCCCTGATAACAAGCAGTGTTTCCAACAGGCGGTTATCGAAGAACTGCCAAGCGATATCACCGAACTTCTCGTACACGTGCCGGCATACAAGTTCCTGAATGTCGAAATAGTCTTTAATGCTCATTTCTTTTCCTCCTTATCTTTCGTTATTATCTCACTAACATCTTCCTTATCAACATTAAAAACCTTTTTGCAGAATATGCCCAAAGCCTTTAATATGTTGAAATCATACCCCTTAGGCTTTAATATGTTGCTTATAATAGAACAAAACTCTATAAAGCACACAAAGAGACAGGAATATATATCAATGTTCCACTTGTCCCCGGAAGCAATGTTTATCATCACAACCATGCAGACAAAGGCAAAGTAAGTTACCATTTTACCCATAGTACGGCGTATGGCTCCGGAGAAACGTACTTCCTCATTCATTAATAAACTCTTCCTAACTCCAAATGCCAAATCGCAGATAATAACTGAAAATGATACTATCAGCCAAGGTATCATGTGCTCCAATGACTGCATAATAAAGCTGCTTGCTATCACCGCGAATCCACCCGGTATGCTTTGGGTAACAATGTTTTCTTTCATTTTATCGTTATGTTTAAATTTCTTCTTATCTTTGTATCATTCATAGTATCAGAACTAATTACTACTGCATCCCCGTTTGGCTCGTGAGAGTGGAACGGGGAATTTGCTTATTTGTTTCATCGTACTATCTGCAAGTTATATTCACTGTCTGAACATCCATAGTTACGAATGAACCTTTATTGTCAGAGGTAGCCTCAAAGACCAAATAAGAAGCGGTGCCGGACCTTAACAGGCTGCTGAAAACCAAATAGAACTCCTGATACTGTCCCTCGGTTGAAGAAGGCTCTATATATATCTGACTGATATTCTGCAAAGAACTATTTGCGGGTTGTCCGAACTGGCTGCTTTGATATGTTCCGGCCACAACAGAGCATCTTATTTTTATGGTCCCTTCTCCTGAAGAAGGCGTGAACGATGAGTTTTCAGGAATAATGTACATCCCCTTCGCCTTACGCTCTATCTTCATCCTTACACAAAAATATCTTGTGCCTGAAAAAGAGAAAGTAAGGTCGCTGTCTCTTGAATACCAAGTAGGATTAACCAACGTAAACGCCACATAGGTAAGGCTTGCCCGGCGGCTGAAATAGTTTACTATGCTAATCCTTTTGAAAAACGGAGTATCGCTGCCATTCCATGGAGCTACAATGCCCGTTCCGCCCTCGGCACTTCCACTTGAGCTTATTTTCTGAACACCCATACATACATACAGCGACCGCCCGACAAGCTGGCTTGTATTCTGCATTATCTGCGAAAGCTGGATCTTTATATATTCTGCCCAGTCGGTAACGTTTGCAATATCTTGCCCTGATATTTGTTTGTAAGTCGGAGCGTCCATTACATAAAAAGGCATACCCGTTTCCAAGTAGCATTCAACAACAAACCTATATCCGGAAGATGTCGTAAAAAAGTCCCTGAAATTAAAATCGGACCCCGAATTTATCATGCAAAAAGCAGTGAAGCTATCTTCATCAAACATATTCAGTTCCGACTTATAATTAGTTATGCCTGTTGTAAACGGCTGGACAGCCGCGGTATTGTACCCTTTGAAATCACCAAGTCGGTAAGGCTCACCCTGTCCGCCTCTCGGAAGCTGATATTCCCAGTTGGGGTAATTTGCTTGAGAAGGGTTTGTGGTAATTTCATAAGCCATTTTATTGAAATACACATATCCCGCCTTCAATGTTGGGGTAACCATTCCCCACATACACCCGTCCGCACGTGTAGGGTCTGTGCTATAATCAAGGTTGAAGTTTGTTGCCTTTCGGTAAGGTTTGTATTTGGCCCACTTGTTGATGTTAGCCCTCGTTTGGAAGAATGTTATCACCTCATTAGTGACACTTCCCCCGGCAGAGTTCAGTACGTCACGTACATTAACGGCAAGGTTGACATCGGTATTAGGTACAATAGCCATATCATACCTCCTTCCGTATAATGGTGATACCACCAGTAACAGCAATAGACATATCACTGCTACCGTCAATCTCGTAGTCCCCATGTACGACCCTGTCCGCTTCATATAGGCTTTCATCTGCATAGCAATTCCAATTAGAGGATTTTACCCCCCCCCACGCAAGTTGTTGATAACCAATAGATTACCAACCACTAACAAATCAACCTCTACCTTTTTCATGACACACCCCTTCTTGATTACTGAACCATTACTTCTTGAATTTTGATTATATCATCTACCTTGAAGTCATTGCTGGAGATGAATTTACCGAAAGCATCTTCTGATAGTTTTTCATACTCCAATTCATGCTTTCTTTCCGTTTCTTCTTTCAGGCACTCTTCCAACTTCTTGTAGTATTCGTTGAAGAACTTGTTGATTTCCCTACGCTCATCTTCTGCCAAAGTGGTTTTATCGCCGTCCTTTTGCCATTGCTGGGCTTTCTTCTGCATCTCCTCGAAGTTTTCCCCCTTTAGTTTTTCCTGCGCGTCTTTCTGAAAATCGTCAAAGTCGGCCGCAATAGGTTTGAGCTTTCTTACCGCCTTAATCACAATGAACTTATCCTTATCTTCCATTTTGGTAAGTTTGCTATCATTAAGGAGCTTATATACCGACAGGACGGTATTCGTTGTCATTTCCTTTTTTGATTTTTTATTTTCGCTCATTTTATTATTCTTTTAATGTTGTACAATTACAATGAAACAGGCTGTGCGGTAGCTATCTTGGCTTTCGTGTCGGCAATAAAGGTGTTGACGGCCGCAGTAATCTCGCATTGTTCCTGCTTGTCTCCCACGTTATGGTTGATGCTCAGGTTCTCGTTGCCGTAGCTGTTGAAAGTAGCCACCTGTGAGCCGTCTTTCTTCACTGTGCCTGAATTGATGTTACCTACAATACCGTTGTTTATCTCGGCATCCGCTTCAATGTCATAGACCTTAGATTCGTCTACGGAGTTATTCACTCTTACTGTTGCTCTCACTAACTTTTCATAAGCCACTTTTTCTGTGGCGGTTGTTGGTGTACTCATAACTTTTGTTTTTATTGGTTTACTATTCTACTATTATCATATTGTCATTTGCATCTACTTGCATCGATGCGATTTTCATTTGGGAAAGGCCGATGATTCCCAGTATCTCTATCCCGGTCTCACGCTCTATGCTGTTTCTCACGCCTGATATGTCGGTAATGAGGAACTGCGGAATATCTTTCCCGCCAAACCGCACAAGCGTATTGCAGTAATACACATCTTCCATTTCACCGCCAGCACCAACAAGAGAGCCGGGGTATTTGCGTCCTCTCACGATGTCGAACTTCTTTACCTTGTCCTCGGCAATAAGCCCAACACTCGCACCTGTATCGATAAGGAAGAAGCCTTTCTTTCCGTTTACCTCGGCTTCAATGATAAGCCGCTTGTCTGATAATGATTTGAACTGTTTCATGGTCTATTATTAAGTTAATAATACGTCTTAAAACGAACCGCTTGCTGGCGGTGTGTTGCTTATATTCAATGATTTGGTTATCTCATTTCCTGTATATGAAACATACAAATACCAATAGCCATACACATTCGTCTTGGTAGTGGTGTAGAAATTGTTGTTAGTAAATGAGGTAATCGTCTTTGTCTCACCGGGTGCAATTGATATACTGGTTGAGCCGACATTCCATATTGATACATTAGATACATTAGTCATGTTGCTTCCACTAAAGGAACATCTAAGGCCTGAAACACTTGTACTAATATTGCCATTGTTCTTAATTACGATACTGGTTAAATATAGCCTGTATCCGTTGCCATAGTCTGCTCTCGCATAGTTGGCGGTAACCACCAACTGTGCTGCCTGCTTAACTATGGTGACTGTCGAGATAGACATTGTAAGCGGAAGACACTTTACCGTTTGATAACCGTTCCCGTCAGGATTTGGAAGCGAACTCGATTCAATGAGAAACGGCATTAACTTATAAGTTCCATAACAGTTCCTATCATTGATAGTAATAGCAGTCTCATGGTCTCCACCCTCTGTATGGGTATGGACTTTTACCTGTTCGATAGCATAGAACGTTCCGTTGTCCCCTTTAAGGATTACTCCGAGATAGCAGTTATCTGCTGACAGAATCAATGTTCCGTACGGGTCTCTATTGTCAAGATAGGATATGTTCAGCCAATTTGGATGTGAACTCTTTCCCCTCAGATTGACATATACCGCTACCCATGTATTGTTTCCGCCCATTGTTAAGTTTGTTTTGCTGGACGGATATATAGGTGCGTCCGCGGCTCCGTCATAGCCCCTGAAATCATCTAACCTGTAAGGTGAGGAAGTGCCACCAGTTGGCCTATCATATGTGTAGTACGCTGAAAGCTCCGCACTTGTCCTGTCGATGAATGCCTTGCAAGCGCCGAACTCGGTTTGCCATGGTATGTTTCCGATGCCATAGTTCTTAGTCGCCCTCTCTGCATCCGTCAAGTCGAAGTTTTTTGCGTAATTTATAGGCTTATACTTCGCCCATATCCTAATATTAGCAGTATCTGTAAAGAACGTTAAGCAGTCATTGGAAACACTCCCTCCGTTTGCATTAAGCGTATCGCGTATATCCTCTGTTTTAAGGTTTGTACTCGGTAATATATTATACACTGCCATTATGCTGCCCTCCTTTCCAGTTCGATAATACGGTTCATCAATTCTTTATTGCTATCTTTCAGCTCCTTGTTCTCTCTTTCAAGGAATTCTATTCTCGTTTCGTGGTTATTGAAATCATTCATCAAAAATCTTTGGAAATGCTTTGCGATAGACAGTACGCATGTAGTTGCAAGCACATCATAACTCATTGTGAAGAAGCCCTCATTGTCTGTGTCTGTCACCTGTGGAAGAAATCGATTCCAATACTGGGCACTCGTTCCTGCTCTGACCTTGCCTTTTTCATCTGTCTTGAAAATGTAATCGAAAAGGTCAGCGTTTGCCATTACGTCAAGGGGTACGATGATGCTGTTCAGGACGTTCTTCTTTCTTAAGTCGGAGTACATTGTTATTCCGCCTTTAGCAAGAAGATTGCTGCTGCATGTTACTTGGCCGCTGCTTATTTGTAGCCATTGGTCAGCTGCTTTTCTGTTCGTATTGGCAGTCCCCAGCCATATCTCATTATTTGTATTAAAGCCTATTCCAAGAGGAATAGTTCCTGCTCGAACAATCGAATAGCAGCAATAGTTATCATTATTAGGAGCGCATGCGTTATAAGCGGCACTGTATGAATCATCAGCATAGTGATCGATACCTGCTGAGTACAAGTCAGACCTGATCCAATTTCCCGAAGTTATTTTACCAGAACAATACGTATCTCCATTTACACTAAGTTTGTAACTTGGCGATGTAGTGCCTATGCCGACCTGGCCTCCACCCATACACATGTGTATACCATTAGGAGAAGCTTGCTGTAACTGCAGAGGACCTACGTAATTATTTATCTCACTACCTCTTCCGCTATCATTTCCGTTGTTATCTGTCTCAATGCAGATATTAGCAAATTTAGCTCCTCCTGTTACATTCCCTGTACCGTCAAAAGGCTTGCTGAATATTGTGCGAGGGGTTTGCAACTTGGTGGCGGAGTAGACATTGTCTCCAAGTGTAGCGAGAGTCCCACTTGAGGTAGGTAGGAATAATGCATTTTGATAATCTCCCTGTGTCATTATTCTGCAAGAAAAGTCACTACTCATACCTTGCTCTTCATGGAAATCTATATACTTTCCTATTTCCAATACGCCGTCTCCTCCGATGTAACATATTGAATTCCATTGCCCTTGATGCAGATGTTTACCGTCCAACAAATCCGCATCCAGCCCCGAACCTGAACCATCGTTGCCGGCATGCCAAATCTTATTGTCATTGTAGTATGGGTGGTTACTTGTTACTGTTATTATATTAGAATCATATTGTAAATATGTACCAATAGTACCATTAGAGCCTACACTAAATTTTTCATTATTGTTAAAATAAACTTTAGTATTGTTACTAAAATGCAGATTCCCCGTCATCGTATCCCCTGCCTTGTTGACAAAAAAATCATCACACTCAATCTTACTGTATACTGTCGTATTTATCTCGTGCTTCGTATAAGCATCCGTAATCCCATATCCCCCCAGCGTAGTAGGATGAGATGACAGCTCACCAAACGAATAACTCGGCTTGTTCGGCTGCTTGGCCCAAGAATACACGTCACTTGCCGGCAATGCGGTTGGGTAATTCGGCAATGTAATAAGCTTCGTGGCTTCATCAGGAGAATAGGTTGTGCCGTTAAGGATAATCCCGTCTACCGAACCACCGCCAACACCGCCTATTACACTTAATACACCATCCTCTTTGGATAATGTAGTATTGTCAATCGGAAGTGCATCAAGAATGGTTGATGCCGTATGACTGCCTTGTGCAAACATGGTAAGGCTACCTGTCAAAATCAAATCACCGTCTAACTCAACCACTCCGTCAGAATGCTTCTTCACAAGTATATCACCGATATTTAAGCCGTTTATGAATGACTTGATACCTGTAATGTCCTGTGCACCCGATTTGGTTACGTAATCGGCTAATAGCCCGGATATGTCGTTTTTGGTGTAGGCGTCTGTGATGCCATAGCCTGCAAGGGTGGTAGGCTTGTTCTGTATCTCGCTGAAATTATAGGTCGGTTTGGTATCCTCTATCCATTCAGGTTTACCTCCAATTTCATCCCATGAGTAAGAGGGCTTTGTACTACCTATCCAGCTGGGTTTTCCTGATATGTTACCCCATTCAAGCGAAGTCGGATAGTTAGGCAAGGTGATTATTCCGTCCTCATTAGGAGTGTAAGTATTACCGTTAACCACTATACCATTGGCAGTACCCTTTCCACCTGTTGCGACAAGCTTTCCGTCAACCCACTGTATTGTCACACCGTCTATTGGGAGACCTTCGTAGATTGAAGGTACTTGAACATCTGCGCCTGCGTACATGGTTACTCCGTAGGCGGTAATCAACGGTTTGGTTAAGAACAAGTATTCCTCTCCGTTATCGTCAACCCTCTCTTCAAGGTTTCTGTCCCAAACGACTTTGTCAAGCTTCTTTCCGAGAAAATCATCTATCTGATCTCTCGAATAGCTGTCACTTCCATTACCGCCAACTCTTGCAACCTTATCCTTATTTGTTTTTATGAAGATAGCAGGGTCTTCATCTGCATTACATACATATATTTCCCCGTCATTAAGTCCGTCGAGCCCGTTTCCGCCCGGAGTAGATATATTAGGAGCTTTAGCCCTGTTGTTTTCAAGGTCGCTCCCATGCCAATTTATTTTATTTACCCTCTTCTTTATCATACTTCCACTGTTGTTACGTTAGTAAAAGCTGATTTGTCAGCCTTGAACTGCAATAGCTGCCCGTCTGTGGCATTATCAATCACAAATGCCCCATATAATGGCGGAGATGCTGGTTCGGGAGTGCCTCCGATACCGGCAATATCATTATATTGTTGTTCAAGAGCGATCGAGATGTAGAATAATTGGCTTGATTCAATAACCTGTGTAATTTCAGGTACTGAACCCTCGGAACGCACGAATTTCGTCCCGTCAATTTCCACCATTGAAAGGCATAAGATGCGGTTTAAGTGTTTGGCAAACCAATATGGCACGCCTTTTGAGCTTCCGATTGTAAGGGTATAAACATCATACGGGACTGCGTATAACTCCTCTATCTCCTGCATCTGATTGCGGTATTGCTCGTTGCTTATATGAGAAGAGTATCCTTCCGGCTTAAATCCGGCTTCTACCCGGAACTCAAACACCTGTTGAGTATCGTTTATCCAAAATATGTTATCAAAAGCGGAATTATTACTCTTGTGAGAATACCTGATAAGCGTTGTTTCCTCTAATATAATATCAGAGGAGCACACCTCGAATGGCTCTGACGCATTACCATTGACAGTAACCGTATATTTTGCATCATCCAGCCCGCTAAGGACTGCATAATGCATTAATACGTTATCATTTTGATTGTATGTAGAAAGAGATACAGGAGTAGAGGTCTCGGCGACAAGGTTGTTAAGTGTTACTGACACCTCCTCCGAAGCGCTCGCAAACACCTGTATATGGATTTTATCAGAAGTGTGGAACCTCTGAATGTAGTCCATTTCCAGCCCAAACTTATTTTTTATAGGTGAGAAAAAAAGAGGGCAAACATCACCAACCTTTACCATGTCTTTTCGTCCTTTTTACGGTGACGTGCAACTTTACACGTCCTTTGCAAATGTACATACTATTTAGAATAATTCCAAATAAGAACCAATAAATTAAATAAATTATTATCTTTGTATCGCCATGTGATGTTGCATGGAACTCAAAATCAGGACTTATGGCAAACGAATTTGTAATTACAGATGTAGTAAGTAAGGAGGCCTTACAACAGCTAAAAACATTATCACTTGAGTTTGATTCGGCAAAAGGTAAGTATGTAGAATTTGCAAACACATTAGCGGCAAGCTCAAAGACTAATCCAAAGACTTTTGACGAACTTTCCCAAAAAGCACACGATTATACATCCATTCTTGAAAAACTGAACAAGACACAGGAAAGAATGGAATCCATTCAGACAAAGCAGTTGACCGTATTGCGGCAAATATCCCAGCAGTTTAACTCTATGTCAAGTCTTCAAAAACTAAACATCCTGTTTGAGCAATTTTCTAAAAACGTAAAAAATGCAAGCGATATGCTTGCCGGGCTTTCTTCTTTTTCCAATCAAGTTGCTTCTGCACAGGAAAATGCAGCCAAGAGCACACGGACTGCAAGCGACACGATAAATCAGGCATCCGCTCAACTTCAAGCAGCCAACATGAATTATGCTTCCATAATTGATACGGTACAGGCTTACGATAGTGAAGTGACTAAATTAACAGCCGACACCATAGCCAATAAAGAGGTTATGAAGAAAATACTATCTGATATTCGCGAATTAAACAAATCTTATAAAGCAGGAGAAATTACCTTAACAGAATACATTAACCAATCTTCTTTATTAAAACAAAGGCACGCGGAACTAATAGCACAAAATCAACAGTATTCAGCTTTAATAAAAAATCATTCCACTTATATAATATCCGCTTCCGGTAGTTATAATGAAATGAACGCCGCCATGCTTGAACTGCAAAAAAGGTATAAGGCGTTAAGTGAGGCTGACCGGGAAAGCAGCGTAGGGAAAAACCTTATATCCCAAGCCAATTCTTTGAACAACAAATTAAAAGAGATAGATGCACAATTTGGGAACTATCAAAGAAATGTGGGTAATTATGCGTCCTCATGGAATGGATTAAATGTGCAGACGCAACAATTATTGCGGGAACTACCGTCTCTTACAATGAGCTTCAACCAGTTCTTCCTTGCTATCTCCAATAACTTACCAATGTTTGCGGATGAATTAAGAAGAGCAAACGAAGAATTTAAACGGATGAAAGCTGAAGGATTAACTGCAATTCCTGTTTGGAAACAATTGTTAGGTAGTATCTTTTCTTGGCAGTCTGCACTTGTAATAGGTATAACATTGCTGTCTGCGTATGGTTCGGAGATTGCAAAATGGATAGGAAGTTTGTTTAAGGCAGAAAAAGCAGTTAATGAGGTAGCAAGCGCTGAAACTAATTTGGCAAATGCAAGGCGCAAGGGAATTTCTGACAGCATGAAAGAAAGGACAGAACTGGAATTTCTATATAAAGCCACGCAAGACACATCTCGGTCAATGGAAGAAAGAAATGCAGCGGTTGAAGAATTGCAGAAAAAATATCCTTCATATTTTGGAAATATGTCAAACGAGGAAATTCTCGTAGGCAAAGCAGTCAAATCTTATAAAGAACTTCGTACAGAACTTGTTTCGAATGCCATTGCAAGGGCTCAATTGGATAAAATGACAGAAATTTCATCGCAAAGATATGAAGCTTGGATAAAAAGGGCAAATCAATATAACACGTATTTAAAAGCACAGAAAAAAGAAGAAGAAGCAAAATTAGCATTAGAAAAGGCTACCCAAAAGGCAAGAGAAAAAGGCATAGAAGAAGGTAGCATGCGAGAGTCGGTGTATTTATCGAAAAGAAGGTCTGATTTAGAAAAAGCACAAGAGCAAACCAAAAAAGAGGAAGAGGCGTGGAAGTCATTATTGAAAGTGACGACCGATTACGATAAGACTTTGGAGGGAATGGCTAAAAATATTAATGTAGGAGCATTGGTTAACGATCCTGGAAAAAGCGATAAAGCTTATGAAGAAGCCAAGAAGAAAGCAGAAGAATATGCCGAATACATTAAAAAGAAAACAGAGGATTTAGCTAAATCAAGGATTGATTTAATTGCCGACGGCAGAAAAAAGGAAATAGCCGAGGTTAGTAGAGAGTATGAAGATAGGATTAAGGAGATAAAAGGTAATTCTGAAAAAGAAATTGAATTAAGGAAAAACCTTGAAACGCTGAAAGGAAAAGCCATTGCGGAAATAAACGATAAATACGACAAGGAGCTTCTTGAAATAGAGAAAGCAAATCTTGAAAACAGATTGGCTTCCATTGGCGATAATTCCAATGAAGAATTAGACAAAAGGCTTAATCTCCAAATCCAACTTAATAATATGATGCGTGATGCTGAAATAAATGATGCGGAGAAGAACGGAAACGATGTCTTGGCAATACGAATGAAGTATATGAAAAGGGAGAACGATTTGATTATGCAAAACCTTGAAGAGAGATTTGGGATGATTGAATCAAATACCGATAGGATGATAGACAGGCAGGAAACAGCCGCTTTGAAAGAAGCTAATTTGCTTAAAAAGCAGTATGCAAATGGGGAAATAGGTAAAGAGGATTACGAAAAACGGCTGTATGACATTGGGGTAAAATATGCTAAGGCCCGTCTTGAAACACTCCTCGCAGAAGCAAAAGCTGAAATGACACTTGTTGATATTAACAGTGAAAAGGCTAAGGAATTACAAGAAAGAATTGATAAAATTCAAGCACAAATAGATCAGCTTAGCTTAGATGATGCCAATAAAAAGCAAGAGGAGTGGATAGACAAGTTCAAGAGCGGGCTATCAGAAATGAATGATGCAGCAAGAGATTCTCTTGGGGAAACGGCCGGAATATTTGAGGGGTTATCTGGCATAATGGCTGATGTAGCAGAAGATGGCAAATTGAGTTTTGAAAATATGGCGCAATACGTAAGAAAGATAGTATCAGGCATCACTTCGTTAATGACAGATATATATGATGCTCGGATAGAGAATGTTGAAAAAGAACAAGAAGCCAACGATGAAGCATACGACAAGGAGATAGAACGTATAGAATCACTTGAAGAGAACGGAGCTATTTCCACCGAAGAAGCGGAAGCCCGCAAACGTGCTGCCGAGGATAAAACGGCTGCAAAAAACGCAGAACTTGAAAAGAAAAAAGCTGCATTGCAGGAGAAGCAGGCTAAATGGGACAAGGCAAATTCTATTGTTCAGGCGGGGATAGCCACCGCTTTAGCTATAACAAAAGCATTACCTAATTTAGTTCTTGCCGCTTTGGTTGGTGCAATGGGCGCTGCTCAAATTGCTGTTATTGCTGCTCAGCCCATTCCCAAATATGCAAAGGGTACAAAGGATCATCCGGGCGGATTGGCTATTGTGGGTGACGGTGGAAAGAAAGAAGGTATCATAACTGATAATGGATTGTTTGTTACGCCCGATAAGCCCACATTGGTAAATCTACCGGCGCACGCACAGGTAATTCCGGACTTGTCTTATATATATGACAGAGACGGCCTAACATCCGATTATGGCATGATAGAAAAGAAGCTGAAAGATATGCGAGAAAGTGGCATAGTAGTCAATGTAAACAATGATTACAGCAGCCTTGAAAGGGAAATGAAAGGCAATACAAGGCAATTGCAGAACATCGGAAGAATGATGAAAAAAGCTAACCATATCGCAGATTACAATTGGATTTCAAACCGTATATAAACTATTGGATATGATATACAATGATTTAAGTAAAATAGCCCTTTCCCGCTTCATTGACATCTTTCTTGGAGACATTGACAAGGTTGTTCAAGGCGGTGCGCACAGCATAAAGGAAAAGGTTTTGGCTGCCGAGAAGCTATGTAATGAATACTTGTCAATCATAGGCGGTAAATCAGCCGTTGCGCAGATAATCAGGAGAAACGAAGTACTTAACATTCAAATACGGCTGAACTGTTTTTCCATGTGCGAAAAATTAATCTCGTCCGGGGACTGGGATGTTGTCGTCAGTATTATGGGCGCTTTAGGATACAGGTTCAAAGAAGATGAACACGAAAAGATAACAAACCGGATAAAGAGCGTTTCAGCTTCCGACAATTACAGACTGGCAAAGCTTCAGGAATCGGCCGCAAATTCCGGTAAGGTTAAAATGGATAGGGATTATTTCACGAAGGAAAGGGTTTCTCTCATGTCTCATGTGAAGATGCACATTGATGAGAACACCTTTTCTGCCAAAGAATACGCCTATATGGTTAGACGCATGTGTGATGAGATAGATGCTTTGATTCGTTCAACTTCAAAAAAGAAATAAGATGTATTATAGATGCGAGTTGCTGGTAGGAGGTAATGTATATGACGTAACAAATGACCTTGTCAATTGGGATGATGTAGAGATGTCTTTTAAAAGAAACGACTATGACGGTGTCGTGCGTAGTTTCTCAACCAAATTCGAGTTCTCAGGAGGAGCTTATTCTCTTCTTCTAAGAGAATATCAGTCAAACTATTTAAAGTCATCCGCTACGATTGTGTTTTATGTAAGAAACAATTCGTGGTTGTTGAACGAAAAGTTCAGGTGCGCCTTGGATTACTCCACATTCACATACACCGACATATCATGCGAGATTAATGCGGTTGACAATAGCCTTGCAAGTCTCATCAAGGCGAAAAAAGGCACGCAATATGAATACTTGGTTAGCGAATTGAAGGAGGCGGAACCTCTGTATTATGATAGGCTGGAGATGTCGAGTAATATAGAATGGGTTATAGGAGGAGAAGTTAGCGATGATGCAGATTGGGTATATAATACTTATGATAATGTTGGTAATTCAATTGTACCGTTATACATAAAAGGCACTCCGGAAATAGCAGTTAAAAACAAAGTAGAAGTTACCGATGTAAGCATTCCTCCAAGCGGAGAACCTGTACCTATACCGAGTTTGTGGTTTTTTCATAACATAAGTTCTTTACCTCTCCATATTAGTGTAGACTTTTCCACAGGGGTTACAGTTGAAAAGTTAACCGACGATGCATCTGCAACATTAATTGTAGAGCAAAGATACGGTAGTGGAGGTGATAGAACTTTGCTTGAGCAACAGTTATCCGGTATTAGTGGAGCAATACAGCCCGTATCGATACATAGAGATGATTATACAATGTTTATTGACGGCTATCTTATATTTAGAATAAGCATTAAAGGAAAGATTAAAATCGGCATGCGTAATAACCCTTTCAAGATAACATTTAAAGCAATAGATACACCCGTTGACATTAATGTAATTAAACCCACAACCTTATTAAACAGGCTTCTTAAGTCAATTACAGGCGACAATAGCGTAATCGGAGAGATTACCAGTACTACTGATGCACGTTTGGATAAAACAGTAATTGCGCCCGCCGAAAGTATCAGAGGAATACCAAATGCCAAAATCTATACATCCTATACCAAATTCGCAAATTGGATGAGTTCTGTTTTCGGGTTTGTTCCCGTTATAGGCGAGAATAAGGTAACGTTTGTGCATAGGGATGTTCTGTTTCAGGATAAACTGGTGAAAGACCTGAAAGACGATACGGTAGACTTGAATTATAATGTAAGCTCCTCTATGATATATTCCCGGCTAAAAGTAGGATATGACAAACAGGACTACGATAGCGTAAACGGACGTGATGAATTTCATTTCACAAACGAATACACCACCGGAATTACCCTTACAGAGAACGCGAAAGAATTGATAAGCCCATATCGCGCGGATGCATACGGCATAGAATTTCTTGCCGCAAAAAGAGGCGAAGATACAACGGACAATGACAGTGATAGTGATATATTCTTTGTTGGTGCCGCACTTGAGGGAGGAAAGTACAAACTTGTACGAAGCGGATACACCATATCCGGCGTTATATCTCCGTCTACCATGTTTAATGCCATGTATTCGCAACGCTACATGATTGAGGCGAACGCACGCTACCTTGCCGCCTTTGCAGAGCAGCTGTCTTTTACGTCCTCTGACGGCAATAGTGATGTTGAGATTAACGGAGTAAGAGAAACCAACGACATAGCATTAGGTAATAGGCTGTTTACGGTTGGGGAATTATCGGTAGAAACAGGCGATCAGGGAACACCCTCTGATTTATCAGGCTATATACGGATAGAGAAGAACGGGAACATATATAAAGGGTTTGTAAAAAGCGTAAGTTACAATCATGGAAAGGCAAAACCTGTAAAGTATTCACTGATAGTTAAGAGCGTAGAATGAATATATAGAAAAAGCCAGATGTAGTGTCTGGCTTTATTATTTTATCTAAATAACAGTCAATTTATAAGCTTGCAAGCCACCTCTTGCCCTTTCGAGTATTCAGCCAAAGAGCAAATAAAAGGCTAAAGCTCCAGAACCTCCCAAAACGATTAACAAACCTTCCATAATTACAGTTCTCTTAACCACTTCTTTCCGGATTTGGTTTTAAACCATATAAGGATACCGCCGCCTACGATTACACTTACAGTATATACTAAACTCAACATATCCATAATCAAACTACTATTTTAAAATTGCATTTCCTATTCTAATAAAAATAATGGTAGAAAATCCACCTATAATCACCCTATATATATCAAGTGTGATATTCATATCTGGTTTCATAGAAACGATACCACCTATAACAAGTCCCGCAAAAGAAAGTTTTGCTAAATCAAAGAATAATCCTGCAAGTTTTTCACGCCTTACCTTATCCTTTTCCTTTACCTCTTTCTTCGCTTCTTGTTGTTCGCTCCAGCTTCCCATGCACTCCTATTATAACAAATATGAATATACGGGTATTCTTCTTTTATTAAGTTCCTCTTTGGAAATATCAGACAATACAAACTTCTTCCCTGAATTGGATTTACTCAAATCAGAGATGTTCTTCTTAGACGAACGAGGATTTTGTTTTAATCTTATATTACCCATACCACCTTAATTCTATAATATTGTAGAACGACAGAACGAACGACGCAATTTAAACATAACACTACCTAACAATGTTTACTACATTGTTAATAATATTATTTCCGATACAAATTAAAGCAGAAATAGGGATGTAACCAAAACATGAGACGGATTTCTTTGTAATTTAGAAATGGTCTAAATAACGGACAGGTTTAATATTATTCCTTTTGATTGGTTTATTAATCTTTCATAAGATAAAGTATATCAGGAAATTTTATAGCCCAATCATTTGCCATATATATGTTATCACTTTCAAGAACCATCTTATCCTTATATACTTTATATGTCAATGTATATCTGTTATGGGTATATAATTTTAATATGGGTGGATTATATACATATTCACCCCAAGAATATATAGCAGTTGCAACAAAACCGTTTGACAAAGGAGGAATATCATGCGCATGGTACTCTATGTCGAAATCAGAATTGGTAAATTGTATCATATATCCTTTATCAATCTCTTCATGAAATGCTGGATTGAAATCGTTAGGATTACTCCATGATGTATGTGCAAACTCTATTCCGCCTATGTATGCTTCGTCATCTTTTGAACATCCAGTTAATAGAATTATTAATGGGAACAATAATAATAGTCTTTTCATAAGAATTTAAATGTTGTCAGATTTTTTTATGTTGCAATTTTTACAAAGAATTTGAAGATTTCTAAACGTTGTTGCACCTCCTTTGGAAATGGGTATTATATGGTCAAATTCCAAATTTTCCTTACTACCGCACATACAACATTTTCCACCATCTCTATTCCATACAGCATTTGCTATATCCATTGGTATGGTAGTTCGATTTCCATCCTTTTTAGTATATACATTAAATACTTTTCCTTCTTCTATTAATTCATCAAGCACCTCTCTTTCAATCATTTTTTTTCGTTCTTTTTTATATACATTTTCCTTTATCTCTTGTTTTTCCAATTCATTTATTATTTCGTTTTTCATCTTTTGAGGATACTTTCTTACTCTACATATTTCTTCTTTGTATCCAATCATTTTATTTTTATTAAACTCAAATATTCCTGAAACGTGGCTTTTGATGATTGTTCTACCATCCAACCCATATCCTGTATTATCAGCCCTAAGACTTATCAAAGCATCTCCTTCATTTATCCAATTATAATTTCCCTTTGATTTATCAAATTCTCTATTAAATGAAACTGTATCGTGTTCTTCTAATGAAATAACTCTATAATAATCATCATCTTCTATCTCTTCATATTTGCACAGCAACTCCTCCATTCTTCTCTGATGAATTGCTTTTGCACTATAATTTTCCCTGCAATAATCATCTAACCGTTCTTTTTCACGAGTGCATTCCTCTAATTCTTCTTGTAATCTATTGGTTTCTTTAATTTTTGTAGAAAGTTCTTCTTTTAAATTTGATATAACCGCGTTCGCTTCATTTAGCTTCAACCTTAGAAAATCAATATTTACATGGCATTCTTTTTTATCATTTACTGTTAGATCATAATAGTAGTCATCAAATATGCTGCTATATATAATCCTGGATATTGTTTTTGATTTAAACAGCACTAAGAATCTAACTTTTGATGAAGGATGCAATTCATATCTTTCTGTATAAAACTCTTTCTTACTTTCATAATAATTGCATCTAAACTTCGCACCCTTATACGAAAAGCCATTATCATCTATTGCTGTAAAATTATCTGATTCTATACTTATAGGCTCATCTGATAAATTTTGTATTATCAAATAAGCGTGAGACATTTTTATCCCTTTAGCATTCTCTGTCCCAAATTCAAGATCGCCAATTATATAACAATCTTCACAACGATTACAAATTTTAGGACAGTTAAGCGGTTTATCTTCCTCTATTGATGCAATTTCTATATGCAAACCCTTGTTTTTTGTGTTTCCCATGTTATGTATTTGTTAATATTATTAAGCAAATTAAGGGAGAAAAGGAGTGCTTTCCAAGAAATGCAATAAAATATTGGGTAATTTATACGCCGTCTAAATAACGAAATCCCTTTGCAGATTGACAAAATGTTGCTATATTTGCAGTGTCAACAAGTTCATAAGAGAGGTAAACTCTTATGGCTCTATCCATATAGAGTTATTTTTTTGCCAATACATATTAATAAGTAGTATCGTATAAAATTAAGATATTGCGCCTACCGAGTGGAGATACGGAAACGCCTCCGACATTAATCTTATGGATTTGTTGACAGCTCGTAGTAGGTGCATTTTTTGTTATGTCAACAAATCCTATTCAAGTCCTAAAACAAACAGAATTGCTTGGACATCAATTCACAGTTTACGGAACCGCTGAAAACCCATTATTCTTAACAAAGGAAGTTGCAGATATAATAGAATATTCTGCAAGCAATTCAAGTAAACTAACCAATCTTGTAGATAGAGACGAAAAGGTTCGTAACATTATTACGACCCCCGGTGGAAATCAAGAAGTTTGGCTGCTAACAGAGGACGGTTTGTATGAGGCTTTATTTCAATCCCGAAAACCAATCGCCAAAGAATTTAAGAAAGGAGTTAAGGAAATTCTAAAAACCATCCGCAAGACCGGTGGATACATCGCAACCAAACAGGACGACACTCCCGAAGAAATCATGGCACGTGCACTCATAGTGGCACAGGAAACAATCAAAAGAAAAGAAGAAAGGCTAAAGCAGCTTGAAGAAAAGAACGCCAAGCTCCAGCCCAAAGCCGACTTCGCCGAAGCCGCTTTCAAAGCAGAGGGCAAAGTAGACATAGGTCAAGCCGCAAAGATTCTCAACCTCGGTTTCGGGAGAAACACTCTTTTCAAGAAGCTAAGGGAAGCAGATGTGTTCTTTAAAGACAGGAACGAACCGAAACAAAAGTACATTGACGCAGGGTATTTTGAAATGACGCTGTTACCACCTATACACAGAGACAGTCACCCTGACATATTATATCAAAAGGTACTTTGTAAGCCCAAAGGACTTGCTTACATTAATTATTTATTCGGTGGAAAGCCTTCTGACGGGAAAACGGCAAAAATAAAATAACCCAAACAACCCAGTGGGTTAAATTCAACCCAAACAACATTACAATCACAGCCGATGTGCTGATTTTAAACCTAAAACAAATATTTTTCTATATGAGAACAAATACATCCGATTTGGTGAGACAAATGAATATAGTATCAGAAGAACATGAACAGGTTCTTAGAGAGTTGAAAAACATGCAATCCGTTGTAGGGTACATAAGCCATTTGCTGGACGCTTACAATATTATGTCTACACGTGTGGACGAATTGGAGGAAGAGATAAAGGCGCTAAAACGTGGAAGAACAAATAAAGCGGATACCCCAACAAGGGACACAAAGACACACAGAGTTGAGAAAACAGTAATGCCTAATATGCGGATAATAATGGGGCTTAAAAAGTAAACTTAAGAGGCGGGGTAACTCCCGCCTTTGTTCTATTTTTAATATTTTTCAATTTGAAGGCAGAAAAATTACGGGGGTTATACAAAAAGTGGTGTTCTATTTTTAATATCAAAACCAAACATACTCTATAAATACACCTTTAAACGTCTCTCCCCGCGGGCAGAAATTAAATATTCCGCCATTCTCATACAAGACATATACCTTACCCTCCATTTGGGCCACTTTCCTTGCAAGCATCCTCATATTGGCTATGTCTGCCATTCTCTTTTTATTTTCGCACGCACACCCCATTACAAGCCGAATTTTCTGAAATAATCTTCAATGCCTTGTTTTAGGCATCTCCTAAAAAATGTTTTCCGGGCATAGGAACCGACACGATAAATTGCCTGACCGTATTTCTTTTCTATGTCGCTGCTGAAACTGACACCCTCACTTCCTATTTTTAGCCCCTTGTCTGTCGGAGTAGCCGTAATTGAATCGTGAAACTCACCTGTAATTATAAGGTTAGGTGTTCCTTTTGAACTCACAGGGGCGTTTATTAAATCAGAATGCATAAGCGGGGCGTTCTTTTCCTTAAAAGCTGCATATCCTTTTGCGTTTTTATACCAATATCCGGCCTCTTTAGTATTAAAATATGGATCATTGAAGTAGGTAGGACGTAATGGTTTGTCGTTTCCGTTAATACCTGACCATAACTGCTCTACGATATATTGTGAAACCTCCTCTCTATTTTCTACCATTACATCCCGTATCATAGGTTCAAACCCCTCAACGAACTGTTTTACGGCTTTTTCCGCATCAATTATATTAGCCATAACAAATACAATTAAGGGGTGAACTAAATGAACACCCCTAATTAATATACACAACACAGTTACATATCACCGTCTTTCTTCTGCCTTTGAGCACCGGAAGAGGCTATATCCTCGTAAATGGAAGAAAGCACCTTTTCGCGCTCCTCTATCGGACGGTCAAGAAAAAACACATCCTTATGAGAGTTTATGAAGTCCCTCTTCTTCATGTTTCTTACTCTCTCATCGTTGAATGTAATTCCTTCTACTTTCATCCCCAAGCCTCTATGCCTGTGATTCCGGCTCCTTGCAACACAGAGGGGGAAGCAAGTGTCGGTTCTCCCTCGCCTACGGTAATAACACCGTTTGCGTAGGATACACTTGTTGCACCGGGTAATGCAGTAGTCGCATTTTCTTGAAGCAACGCTCCGTAGTATGGGGTTATATCAAGTCTTCCGAAGTGCTCAACAAGCTTGTATTTCTTTGATTCTGTTGAAACCAGCTCAACATAAACAAGCCCTTTCAGCGCTCCGACAACGTCAAAGTCACACGCCTTTACACCAGCGTTCTTGATATACTTCTCGTAATCCTTGAACATCGTTGCAATAGTGAGGTTGGCTTCTGTGCCGGAAGAATCCCAGTCCTGACCGCCCGGATATACGCCGGACAGTTCGATTCCGGCCAGTTCTTCCGTACCGTCGTTCATGCCGTATATCACGTTGTTCTCGTCCACAAAATATGCATCAAACGCTGTATTCTTTGCAGCCATAAGATTAGCCTTGAGGCTTGCATCGTAATTTTCAAGCGTCCATACATCGTTTTTGGGCGAGTATCCTGTGATTTTTGTAGGTCCGTAACCTGTCGCTGAGGTTTGCGCTTCCCCGCCTGATGGAGCGTATTCCACAATCGTTTTAATCGGAAATATTCTTCCCGGTCGGTCTGCATGACAGGCCGCTTCCAAAGCGTCCGCTGTCAGAGTTTTGGGTAACTTATACCCATGCATTACCAATATGATAGCTTTTACCTTGCCGGGGTCTAACACGCATACGGAATTTCCCGTATTAAAGGTTGCAACCCCCGGACATTGTCTATAATCTGTTGCCATAGCATTTTATTTTTTTTACCGTTAAACTTAAATTAGTTATTTCAATAGCATCAATCTTTTCTTCAATCTCCTTTCCGTCGGCGTCAAAAGCGCCTCTTCGACCGAATACAAGATTTTCCGAATAAGAATGAGCCACATGCCCCGAATATCCAAAATCAAACCTTTTTTCAGCACCCACTTCCTTGATTAGAGCATCATACAACGGTCTTAACAAGCCCTTGAAAGATACTTCTATACGCTGCTCATTGGTGTAATCCTTGAGCGTGTTTACTGCTATGATTATATTGACATCAGCCTTGCAATACACCTTGCTATCTGTCTTATCCTCTACGAATGGCGTATAAAGCCCGATTAAAGGAAAGCGTTTTGTAGCGGTCTGTGGTATCTTCTTTTGCGTCAGGATGGCCTCCCTTATATATGTACTGTCGCCGAATATATAATTCACGTCATACCCAACTTCGGAAGACACTTTTCTGCATATATCGCTGAAAATCTCTACTATCATAGATTGAATGTGTTTACAGGTTTCAATAATGATTTATCGAATGTCCATCCCTCTATATGTTGCGTATCAAGCCATTTATAGAGGTCCGCATTCATTATAACCATGCTATTCCATGCAGAAACCATTTTCCCCATAGGAGATACAAGATCACCGACATCGCTGTCTTTCTTTACACCGTTGACGGTTACATCGCATTGATGGTTTCTTGCGTAGAAAAAGTATATGTAATTGGCAATAGGAGAGATTTTCATCCCTCCCATAGTGCCAACCAGCATGCTCTTTAAATCATCCCACAGTTTTACAGGTTCTTTCTCTTCTGACTGGATATATTCGGAAAATTGTTCATATACTTCTTTACCAAGAACCTTTATCAGGTATTCCGTCTCATAATAGGATATATAGTTGTTCACATCTCTTGTTATAGCAGATGTTGTCAATGACGGAGCAACATCCGGAGAAATTATTCCGCTAATAAATAGCGGCCCTTGAAAAAAAGCATAATCAATGAGCATAATTAAACATTTTTATTGTCCGCAACCGGAGATGTCTTTTCTCGTTTTTCAGGAATCTCGCGTTTTTCGGAGGATTTAGGGGCGCCTTCCTCAATGGAAATAAGCCCCATTTCCTTCCTTATTCGGTTTTCCTGAATGATCTTATCTACTTCCAGTTGACTACCTCGTATAATTATAACCTTATCCATTAGGCAGCAACTTTAATGGCAGTTATCACATCGGCAATATTACCGTATGTAAATGCAGCCGGGTTGTAAACAGGCATCTGAACCTCTTCCTGTGCAATGAGGACAACAGTATTGCGGAGCTTTGTTTCCACATCTTCTGCGAACTCAACGCTAAGATTGCTCCAGTCTACCAGAGAAGCGCCGTTTGTCATATCTCCTGCAAAATACTTGCCCGGGTTGATCTTCGTTGTTTCAATAATAGGTCTTCCGGAAATATACTTGACACCGTTAACGGTAGTAACAAGGCCGAGAGACCGTCCGGATGTATCTTTTGCCGTTTCTGCATCGAATACGGTAGACGGGTTAAGCGCAATGAACGAAGGCGTGTATTCCGCATAGGTCATGATTGCGAAGATAGCATTGATTGCATCGCCGATATTAGGAGATGCAACAGAATTGAACAGGTTGTTCTTAACTGTGAATGTGACAGCGGATGTCGCATCAGCTACGGCAGCGTATGCATAGTCAACAACAATCTTTCTGTCATTCATCTTATGAACAACATAAGTAGAGTTGAAACCTTCAACGGAAGAGCCTGCAAACGTAATCTTTTGGCCGTCCATGATTTCGGGCTGTGCGTTTGTAAACTCAACAATGGACTGTTTGCCGCCATTGTAAGTGCTTACTGACTTAACAGAACCCTTAGCGCCGGTTACCACGTCTTTGCTGATTATATCTTCTGCCGGAAGAATATCTTCGTAGTTTGCAATACCTTTCAGGTTATCGCCTTGTCCGTCACCGAACATGATTTGGAAATCCTCAGCCATTCTAACCCAAGAGGCAAGACGGTTCATAAGCCATGAGCGTACATAGATACGAGACTTAAGCAATCGCTTGCTCAACGGAACATAAGTACCTATGCGGCATACGCCAACGGTCTGCTCTTTGATCTTAAATGAAGATTCAGGAAGTCTTCCGTTCTCTGAAACAGCAGCAGCGTTTCTGTCAAGATCGTAGATCTGCGTGAATGTGATTGTAGGATATGCAGGATCTCCCTGATCTACAGTCATGATGTCACGAATGTGCGCTCCTTCATTGATCTTAGTTACAACAACATTGCTTTGGCGAGTGATTAGCTTGTCTCCGGCATAGTCATTAGTTATGCTTACCGGATCTGTCACATCTTTCAAATCAATGTCAAAACGGCCTGAACTCTTTGTTTTCCCGTCCAAGAAGTCTTTAAACTTCTCTGAATCCAAGAACTCATCAATCTTTTTGCCAAGATTGTTAGAGTTGCTGTTTACGTTAAAGCCCTTTGCCTTCAACACTTCCAGCTGTTTTGACAACTCTTTGATTTCTTCTTTGAACTCTCCCAGTTCCTTAACAGCAAGACCAACCTTGCCATCTTCGTTTAGGGCCTTAAGCTGCTCATCTACGCTTTTCATTTTCTCGTTGAATGAACTTTCAGAGATAAGCCCCTTGAGAAGCTCCTCCACCGTATCATTCACCTTTTTTTGAATTGTACCAAGAGTTTGCTTTTCCTCCAATGTCAATTCGTTTTCTTTTTTTGCAAATTCAATCAAATTCATTTCTTCTAATTATTATATTAAACCTTTAATAGCGAGTCCCTCCAATGAAAAAGTGCTTTTGCGGCTTTCTTCTTGGTGAGTGCCCTCCGGCGGCTCTGTATTCTTGTTTATGAAACTCTTATAAATCCTTGCATAGCATTTAGGACACCTTACATAAGCGGCAAGTTCTTCGATGCTTTTCTTTGACGATATGATATTAAGAACCTGTTCCTGTATCTCCGGTTTAAGCTTTGCCATTTCCGCAGACACTACATCCTCTGCTATCCAACGCGTATAATTCCCTACACTATCCAATACTTGGTTTTCAAATGTCTCTTCCGGCACACTATTGTAATCAAAGGAAAGCCCGCAATGAGGACACGTCACAATATCCTGTCCGGATAATGCCTTTTCTACCAAATTTAAATTCATGTCTAATTCTTTTAATTTATCATCGGAATAACGCATCGTAAGGGCTTTTTTAAGGAAACCTATATGCTCCTGAATTGTCTGCTTGTCTGCGTTCTTAATATCAATAAGAAAGGTTTGCGGATTGGCTCCCCATGATGATAAGGTTGAATACTCCCACAAAGACCACTCTTTTACAATTCTCCTATCCTTATCGTCTCTTTTTATAGCCTTTACACCGATAGAGTGTTCAAGGGTCTTTCCGTATTCTGAGTAAAGTTTGTAGTCCTCCAGCACATCTCGTCCTATCTGTTTTTTTAAATTGATAGCACCTGTCATAACAAGGTTTCCGTCAATCTCTTTACCCTCTATCGGACATCCGAGCAGAATGCCTCTGTCATGATTATACAGCCATTTAACCCTGCTGAAGTTTTCTTTCAACGTCTTATTGAAAGAACCTTTAGCCGATATGTCACCATCCGCATCCTGAATGCCTATTCCGTTTACAGCGACAGTTACAATGCCTTTCTCGTCAACATCGTTCGTCCTTGTCTTACATGTTATGTCTCTAAGCTGCTCCATTGCTATTTGATTTTGTGTTACCTGAAGAAATAATACCTTTGATTCTCTCCACTTCCTGATCGCTCATTTCCAATATGAGCTTATCGTATAAAGGGTTTGAAACCCTTGATTCACCTATCTGTGCCCGCCAATCATTAAGGGTTATTACCCCGCTAAGAAACTCGTTTTTACACTTTACCGAGATGATGTTTAAAGTCTCTTGTCTCTCTTTATTTCCTGATTGCAAGGCATCCACGTCTGAATAATCCACATCTAAGTACAAACCGCTGTTTTCAAGTCCTAAGAATAGGGTAAGGCTTCTTGCGAAAGATTTAGCCTCCGGGATAACGATGTTGTAGTAGACGCTTCTTTCCGCTGTTTGCTGATTGTTGAAAGTGCTGTTGTCCTTTCTTGGCACAAGCTGCGCAGGTATAGAGAACGCACCGGCTATTGATATGGCATCCTGCAACGTCTCGTCAAACGGTTGCAATTCCTGAATACTCATAGAGGTTCTAATAAAGTCCGTATCTGTATCTATTATCGCTACCGGATATTTATCTTCTCCTAATCCGTACACAGTATTGTATTCTTCGCGGATATTCTTTTTTTCGTCAGGAGTTAGAGCGACTGTCCCGGTTTCATCTTTCTTTCTTGATACAATGATGCCGAGAGCACCTCTCTTGGTGTATATAACATTCCTTGCTTCATACACAGATATAAGATTGGATATAGGCTTTATCTGTGATACAAGCCTGCTTTGTCCCTTGAGGTTACAGGTAAAGGTGTTTACATTAGGCTCCTTCACATGAAGAACAGTTTCCGGCGGCATATCATCCATAATACCGGAATAAGACAGTCTGTAATATTGGATTATATCAGATACACTTGCCGGAGAAAACAAGGGAGCATTGTTGTATGCTACAATATCAACGCTGCCGGATGGAAGGACCCAATAATCATCGCATCTCTTCCATAGCTCTTTTTGTGATTCTGAAAACACAGATGCTTTGATAAATGAGTTACCTGTCAGAAATTTATATAGAAAGTGAAGTGATACGAATTCATCAAATGATTGAAGTGCGTTTGGCTGTGTCAAGAACTTGTTTATGCTATCATTGTTGAATACGACTGAATCGTCCTTTGTTGACTTCAGCATAAAATTACCCTTGACAATCTTGTCTACCAAATATCTTACCGGGAAAAAAACCTCCGGCACAGATTCGTATAGGGTTATGAAGTTATCGGAGGCCACATAAGGAGAGGCGATGTCATATAGCGCATTGCGCACATATCCGTAGACATTCCCCTGTTTGTCGCTGATTAAATCTTTGGACTTGCCTCCAATAGATAAATGAAAATTCTTTGTCTCAAAAGATAAATTCATGCTTAAATAAAAAAGGCAACAACCATATACATGATTATCGCCTTTGGTCTTTTAGTTCAACAATGGGTAGTATGTTACTTAACATACCAAAGGCTATTATTTTATGCAAATATACTAACTAACATATTGAATAGCAAATAAAAAACGAACTATTTTTATTTAGACTAAGTAAAAATAACAATTTAAAAAAAATTCTTTCTTATATACTTGGACATGGCGGATATGATGTTGATAGCAGAGGCGCTGTCCTTACCGTTATAGTCCAAAAAGTCATTCATAAATAACAGATAATCAGCATTACTTTCATAACCGCCTGAAAACCTTACTTTCTTCTTGATAAAGTCTTTGTTAGCCTCTATTCTAAGCTTGTAGTCGGATGAAGAAGATATTACCTTTATTTCCCTTAATTCCCTCAACTCCCTTACTGTATGGAAGAATGCTTTTTCGCACTCGAATATAACAAGACCCTTTGCGTTTTCAACACATCTGAATAACATATCGCTGTCATAGCAGCCATGATATACTACATATTTTATATCTATGTAATCATGTATAACGCACGATACAGCGGTCATCATTCCGAAATTATCAGGAATAACGTATAACAACTCGCTTCCGGCTGCATCCGCATTAAAGTACAACACATCATCTTCGGATTGAACACTTCTTTTCCTCTTAAGTGAGAATCTTGTATATTCATCTTTGAACACATCTACAACAACATATCTAAATGTGTCCGTACAATGTCCGAACTCCTCATAGCTTTGCCCGGTTTCCTTATTTTTAATCCTTTGCTTTAAAATAGCCCCGTTAGCATCTTTCTTCACGTTCTCATAGTCTCTTATTGACTTCTTGCAAGAATCGTCTATACCTATATTTATTCCGTATAGATTACCGGACAATATGGCATTTATAAACTCACCCGACAAAGCGACTGAAGGGTTGGAGGCGGGAACGCAGTCATTAACTACAAACCTCTGTTCCAAGCACTCAATAAACTTATCTAAAAATGACCTTTTTTCATCATCTATTGTATTACCGCTTCTTGTAGTGGCATCCCCATGAACAAATAACACATCCGCATACCCGATAGACGTAAGCCAGTCCCTTGTCATTGACGCTGCCTGAGTAACGGTATTATTAGGATCTTCCGCGCATATTTCGTGTATCTGCCTGAAATTGTTGTCGTTTTTTTGCCATAGCGTTACGGTAATATATGGAAGTACGTTATTATCAACCGATATATGAATGGGTATTTTAGGATCATACGGATAGTTCCCCCTATGTTTTCCTGCATCAAATGCGTACAGATATTCTCCGCCAGTCCTTATGCTACCCCAGTCTCCGAGAGCGTAAATGCGGTAATAGTTATAATCTCTATTTTTATCCTTTTCAAAATCGGCAACCGCCTGCCTGTCATAAAAACCATAAGTGCCGTCAGGAGAACCGACAACCCAAAAATTATTAAGATAGGTAGACTTTAATATCAACGTATCAGGCGCATGCACTTCCTCTTCTCCTGTACGTGGGTTGGTTATTATGCGGGGAGAGTTAATAAGTTTTTTGGTTATTGTAGTGTATTCCTTTGGCAATACATCTCCTGTCAATGTGTTTTTAATACCATACAGATAATTGTCGACCTCGTGCAAGTCCTCTTTGTCGAACACATTCTTCTTTATCCAGTGCTCCTCTGATATGGGGTTAAACATGGATATTATCTTTTGGCCCAAACGGCCCCTTAAACGTTTTTTTATCTGCTTGAAGTCAGCTTCGGCAAAATCACTCAACTCTTCGCATACGACAAACTGATAACTTTCAAGACCCTTTATTTTTTCAGGATCATCAAGACCGCTAAATGTGATATATGAGCCGTTGAAGCATTTAATAGCGTTTTCCCTATAATCAAACGCTTTGGATATGCCAAGACTGTTAGCTGCTTCCTTAAATGCTTTATATATGCTGTCCGCTATGGTTGCACCAGTCTTCCTATAAACACGAGTATTATATCCGTCAGATAAGCAAAACAATAATATAGCCTGTGCAACCGAAAAGGATTTGGACGAAGAAGAGCCACCGATCAAGAAGATAAACCGGATGTCATCATCTTTTAATGCTTTTTTTAAATGATGAAAGTTTGGATTGAATTTCCGATAATCAAATGTGATCTTTTCATTTTTACTCATCTCCTGTATCGACGTCAAAAAGCATACTCTTCAAATCAATCTTTGTAGGCTCGTCAAGACCGAACATCTTGCATACACGTTCTATTGCCCATGTTTTGGAAACGGTTTTTACTTTCTTCTTTCCGTCATACTCTTCTGTATAGTCAGTAATGGACTTTCCCCTGATAACATCAGCGCACAACTTGATTATTTCCTCTTTGGTAATATCGGATTTTTTTTTCTGCTCTTCCTGGAGCTCTTTCACCCTTTGGGCTACATTTGGGCGAGATAACAGCTTGCAAGACTCTTCCCATATTTGTTTGTCTTTCATCTTCTCGGACGAATAGGCACGACGATAAGCATCGGAAGCATTACCGCTTTCAATGTAATAATTGCAGAAGTTTTCTTGTTTGATTGTAAGTCCTTTCATGTCTTTTCGTCAGTATGGGTACACATGCCACTTGACATGCTTTTGCAAAGATAATAAACAATATGTGATATTTACAATTTATTTCGTTAATATTAATGTCTTATTGTGATTTATGTGTTGTACAGCATAAAAAATAAAGTTTATTTCGCTTGCTTACTATCAAATTTGATAGTATATTTGCAATATCAAATAACAATAGAACCGGCGGCAACGGATAAGCGGCATAAAGTTATGATTACTATCAATCAAGTTGTTTTCAACAAAAAAGGTCAAAAAGGTACTATCACTCGTATTATCACCAAATCAACCGGCTATGTAGAAGTTTCTTATGAGGCTGGATTCTCAAAAAAAGAAATGGCATTCAACCTTACCGACGAAAATGGTGTTTCCTTGAAAAAATCACCCAAAAAGGCAGAATTGAAAGCTTTAACCCCACTTGAAGAAATTCAAGACAAAATGATGTGGATTAATGGATGCGCATCCGGTGACAGAAACTCTATGAGCTATCAGATTTCAGCGGAAATGCTTTCTAAGATTGAAATGAAAGCTAAAGAATCCGGAAATGACTTTATTGCTTCAATTTGTCAATCAGTTGATAAATATATGAAGTGTTCTGAAAAACAGGCTTATTGCCTTGCTAAGTTTGCAATCGAAAACGAAATTGAATTATAATATATAATGCTGCGCTATCGGCATGACGGGCAAATAATATGAATAGCTATAATATTTTTGACGAAGAACACAGCGATACTATATTGTACCATGCGATAGCTCGTGACGAAGACCAAGTAAGAGAATTGGCAGAAGAGGCAGGTATAGACATATCCGGTCTTACCATCGATCTTGAGAGAGTGAATGCGAAGAATGAATTAGGCAGACCATATCCTGCGAGAATAGAGGATGCAGTAATCAGATAGCCATGAATGACAGAGAACGAATAGGTAAGCGAATAGCAGAGCTTCGCATGGCAAAGGGAATATCGCAAGCGCAATTATCCGAGTTAACTGGGATTGCTCCTGGAAACATAGCCCGTATAGAGCTTGGAAAATACAGTACGGGTATAGATATTCTTTCCAAAATTGCAAAGGAATTGGGTTACAAAGTTGACTTCGTGAAAGAATAGGCAGGCAATTGGCTTGCTTATTTTTTATTTACGTAATCTATTACCTTTCGATTAGCTTCATCCACCTTCTTATTATCAAAGCGTATGTATATATCCGTTGTAGTGCTATTTGCCCAGCTGTGTCCAAGAGCATGCGCTATTACCTCTTTGGGAATGTCGAGCTCAGATGCTATTGTGGCCCAAGTATGACGCGTCCAATAAGAGGATAAATCAGGAAACAGAGGGGTTCTTATCTTTTTCCCGCCTAATCCTTTTCGTTCAAGTTTCCCGATCTGCTTTAGTCCTATCCCCATTCGATGCAGGAAGTCCTTGTAATTCCTGTATTCATCCATTATATTGAGAAGATAGCTTTTCCCTTTATATTTTTCTATTATATCCATAGCCTCAGGTTCTACTTTTACGCTGTATAATTTCCCCGTTTTAGCCCTTTTGTATTCAAAGCGACCGTTTACCAATGCGGAATGTTTTGCGTTAAACAAATCGGCTGCATTTACCCCTATAAGGTAAAACATAAGCATAAATATATCTCTATATCTTATCTGATACTCCTCACATGGGTAATCTCTTAATAATCTAATCTGTTCTACTGTGAGGCTGCGTTTCCGGGTTTCCTCTTTTTTTATTGAAAATCTTCTGAATGGATACAATGTCGTGTACTCTTCATCAATGGCATAGTTGAATACGGTGCGTATGTTCCGTAAATGAATAGCGTAGGCGTTAACTTTCATCGTCTTTGCCATCCACGCTTCAAAATTTTCAAGCCACGATTTATCCATGCTTTCAAATGTACAGCGGCTATCATATTCTTTAATCTTGTTCCTTGTGGTTGTATATACGGTCTTGGTACCTTGATTATTCTTTTTCGATATAAATTCATCAAGATAGTATAAGAATGTCTTTTCGTTTTGGGTCTTATTGCTTATGGCTTCTTCGATCATTTTTTTTAATGATGCATCCGTTGTTGATTTCAACTTACCCTGTTGCTCCAACGTTAATATTACAGTTTCCGCCTTGTTTATTATCCCGCGAGCGACAATGTTTCTTGGTTTATAATTTTGTGCCCGTACAGAATACTCATTTCCAGCCCACTCTTTATCCGATGCGCTTAATTGTGTAGCTATCATTATTTGTTTATTATGGAACACGTTCAACTTTAGAGGATAAGTCCCATCTTTTTTTTGCCTTCTTTTATCAAGGTAGAATTTAACTGTTGCCATATATCTATTTCTTTTTGTTTATGCAAATCAAAAAATTTGCATAGAATTTGCATACAAAGATAGGATTAAAAGGGCCTAAAAGGGTCTAAAAGGGTATGTTATGCAGCATATATAAAGAAATCAGGCAGTCACTTTATTTGTAACTGCCTGATTTTCAATGGAGCGGAAAACGGGACTCGAACCCGCGACCCTCAGCTTGGGAAGCTGATGCTCTACCAACTGAGCTACTTCCGCAGAGATTGTTTCCTTTGTTCTGAAAACATCGGCAAAGGTAATGAAATCTTTTAAAAAAGAAAAAATGAAACCACTAAAAAATGTTCTGTTCTTGCCACTACCGTAGAATTCATGTACATTTGTTTCCTGTAAACCTCAAGAAAATCAATGAAACGAATTATACTTATCACCGGTGGGTCCCGTTCGGGCAAAAGCACTTATGCCGAAAAGCTGGCTCTAAGTCTCTCTTCCACCCCTGTCTATCTTGCTACGGCACGCATATGGGACGAAGAGTTTCGCAAACGGGTGATACATCATCAGGCAAGACGTGGCCCTGAGTGGACCAACATAGAAGAAGAAAAAGAGTTGAGCCGCCATGCACTGTCCGGGCGCACCATCCTGATAGACTGCATTACACTGTGGTGTACCAACTTCTTCTTCGACCTTAAAGCCGATACTGACCAAGCCCTTACCGCCGCCAAAGAAGAATTCGACCGCTTTACCTCACAAGATGCCACATTCATTTTTGTCACCAATGAAATAGGCATGGGAGGTACGTCCGAAAACGAGATACAGCGGAAGTTTACGGACATGCAAGGCTGGATGAACCAATACATCGCTTCGCAGGCAGACGAAGTCATTCTAATGGTGTCAGGCATACCTGTAAAAATAAAAGAAGATAAGAGATTAAAAATAAGAGATTAAAGGAATAAAGAATTAAAGAAGAAAAATTGAATATTGAAAGAATACGATGAAAACATTTCATATCTCCCGTCCGAACGAAGCCATTCGCCCGGCATTGATTGACAAAATCAACAACCTGACCAAGCCGAAAGGCTCTTTAGGCACTTTGGAAAGTCTTGCATTGCAAATAGGCCTCATCCAGCAAACTCTGACTCCTACCCTGCAACATCCGCAAAACATCATCTTTGCTGCCGATCATGGCATCGTAGAAGAAGGGGTCAGCCTATCGCCCAAAGAAATCACCTGGCAGCAAATCAGCAACTTCCTCCATGGGGGTGCGGGCGTTAATTTCCTCTGCCGTCAACATGGATTTACGCTAAAGATAGTGGATGCCGGAGTGGATTATGACCTGCCTTACGAAAAAGGCATCATCAATATGAAAGTGCGTAAAGGCACACGCAGCTACCTGCATGAAGCAGCAATGACCGAAGAGGAAATGGAGCTTTGCCTTGAACGGGGCGCGGAAGTAGTGCGCCGTTGCCACGAAGAAGGCAGCAATATACTGAGTTTCGGAGAAATGGGCATAGGAAACACGTCCTCTTCTTCCATGTGGATGACTTGCTTCACAGACATCCCGCTGAAAGAGTGCGTGGGCGCAGGAAGCGGTTTGGACAATGCAGGTATCCGCCACAAATATGAAATCTTGAAACAAGCGCTGGACAACTACCGGGGAGACGGTTCACCGCGCGACATCATCCGCCACTTCGGCGGACTGGAAATGGTTATGGCAATAGGAGCCATGTTGCAGGCCGCCGAACTGAAAATGATTATCCTGGTAGACGGGTTCATCATGACAAATTGCATCCTTGCCGCCGGCAAGTTGCATCCAGAAGTGCTGGACTATGCCATCTTCGGACATTGCGGAGATGAATCCGGGCATAAACTTCTACTTGAAAAACTAAATGCTAACCCTCTATTACACTTAGGACTAAGGCTTGGAGAAGGTACAGGCGCAATATGTGCATACCCGATTGTTGTCTCGGCAGTCCGCATGATTAACGAAATGGACAACTTCGCACATGCTGCCATCACTAAATATTTTTGAGATGAGAGCGCCGTATATCATGCAAACAAACATTGACAATATGAATTAACACAGATTTTCATGAACAACATATTAGCTTCATTCATCTTCTTCACACGACTGCCTTTCTGGAAAATAAAGGAAGTACCCGCCGAATGCTTCAAGCACGTAGTCCCCTACTGGCCTTTGACGGGCTGGCTGACGGGCGGTCTCATGGCAGGTGCGCTATGGCTGTCCGGACAGATATTGCCCGTATCCATTGCCTGGATTATAGCTGTTATTGTCCGCCTGCTTGTCACAGGCTGCCTGCACGAAGACGGGCTGGCAGACTTTATGGACGGGTTCGGCGGTGGCACTACACGTGAGCGTACGCTTGCCATTATGAAAGACTCCCACATAGGAAGCTATGGAGTTATCGGATTAATATTCTATTTCCTGCTGCTGTTGCAGATGCGCAATCTTCCCCTGAATTTCCTATGCATCCTCGTCTTTTGCGGCGATTGTTGGTCTAAGTTCTGCGCGTCCCAACTCATCAACTACCTGCCCTATGCCCGGAAAGAAGAGGATAGCAAAGCCAAAGTCGTCTATAACCGCATGAGCCGAAAAGAACTGATATCGGCCTTCGTCTGCGGATTGATTCCGTTTGTCCTGCTCCTGCCGATAAGAATGTGGCCCGCCACCCTCTTTCCGCTGCTCACGTTCGCATTGCTATGCCGCCTTATGAAACGCCGCCTGCAAGGATATACGGGAGATTGTTGCGGAGCCGCTTTCCTGCTTTGCGAATTATCATTCTATATAGGCAGTCTCATAATGGTTTATATCTACGCCGGTTATGGCATTGATTTTCTTACGAAATACGTCTCTGTTCCCTTTTATTTTCATTAAACATTTAATCTGAAAGTTATGGAAGTCATACTTATTCGCCACACCTCTGTTGATGTCCCGCCCGGTGTATGCTACGGGCAAACGGATGTTCCCTTGAAACCGACATTTGAACAGGAAGCCGCCATTACCCAAGAGAACCTGAAAAACTATCTTCCTTTCGACCACGTATATACCAGCCCACTCACACGCTGCGTACGTCTCGCCAGCTATTGCGGCTATCCGGATGCGGAATGGGACAAACGGATTATGGAGATTAATTTCGGAAGTTGGGAGATGAAACCTTTTGACCTCAACGACGACCCGCGCCTGCAAGAATGGTATAACGACTATTTGAATGTAGTAGCTACCGGCGGAGAGTCATTCGCCATGCAATACCAACGTGTCAGCCGCTTCCTCGATGAACTGAAAGCAAAACCCTATCAGCGGGTAGCTATCTTTGCCCATGGCGGCGTCCTGATCTGTGCGCAAATATACGCCGGTGTCATCAAACCAGAAGAAGCATTTGATGCGCTGACGCCTTATGGCGGCATCATAAGGATCACACTTTAGATGAACATACAAGTGGCGGTCACAACAACTATGATTATCATTAGCCACTCCACACAGCGGTTGATGCGTATGGCAACTTTCATATCCCCGGTGGTCAAAGGCCGTTCATTGTCACCTATATATGGTTTCCACACCTCTTCTCCAAAATAGTTGTGAGGTCCTCCGAAGCGGCAGTTCAAGATTCCTGCCAGTGCCGCTTCCGGATACCCGGAATTGGGGCTTGCATGCCGGCTGCCATATTTCCCTACAAAAAACAACAACGAAAACCTGCCCGAGGCAACTACCATAAGGAAAGCCGTCAGGCGGGCGGGAATATAGTTGGCCGCATCGTCCAAATGGGCAGCAAAACATCCGAAACGACGGTAACGCTCATTCTTATACCCTATCATAGAGTCAAGTGTGTTTACCATTTTATAAGCAAACATTCCCGGAACACCCAGCAGTGCGTACCAAAAAAGCGGAGCAATAACGCCGTCGCTCAAATTCTCTGCCAGCGTCTCCAACGCAGCCGTACGAACTTCCTGAGCAGAAAGTCCGGAGGTGTCGCGTCCCACAATGCGGGCCACCTGCTTCCTTCCCTCTTCCAATGAACGGTCTACTGCTTTAAACACCTCACAGACTTCGCGCACCAGCGTAGTACCTGCCAGACAATAGAAAATCAGCAACACCTGCAAAGTCAGAAGCAAACCGGGAGAATAAGATGCAGCCCAACGCAGTAAGAGCAGCGCAGACAGATAGGCCCCCGCAACAAGCAGCAATGACATGGCAGCCCCTTTCAGAAAACGGACATTCCCTTTGTTCAAACGATGTTCACAGAAAGAAATGGCCTTACCAAAAGCTACCACAGGATGCGGCAACCAAGCAGGATCTCCCAACCAGTGATCGAGCAACCATGCTGTAAGCAACGGCAGATTCAGATTGAAAGCAATGCCTAAAATAATGATTATATCTTCCATAAGAATGTTTCTTTAAATCACAAACTCTGTTATTGCAGCCACCAGCCTGTTATTCTCTTCAGGTGTCTGTGCAGCTATGCGGAAGAATTGTTCGTTCAGGCCAACAAAATTGGAAGCATCCCGGATAAGTATGCCATGCTCTTCGGCAAGAAACTTTTTCAAGGCAGACACCTTGCCCACGCGAAGCCGCACCAGCATAAAGTGCGTCTGCGTATCCCAAACATCCAGCCCGCCTATGGCTTTGAGCGCTTTGCACAGATGCGCCGTTTCCTGTAAATAAGCAGCTATATCCAATGGGGCAGGCACATCATTCTCCATTAAGAAAAGTCCCGCTTCAATGGCAAGCCGGTTTACCGACCATGGCATACGGTTGGTGCGCAACCGCTTCAGCAAACCGGAATTACCGGTCACATATCCAAGCCGCAAGCCGGGAATCGCATACCTTTTCGTCATGGAGTGTAACAACAGTACATTCGGATACTCCGCCGCCTCTGCCGACGAAAAAAGCGGGCACAACGTGAAATATTCGTAAGACTGGTCTATAACAAAGCAAACCTGCGGATTATGTTCAACCAATCCACACATATATTCTTTATCAACCACTGTTCCCGTAGGATTATTGGGATTGCAAAGCCATAACATCCGCACATCGTCCGGCAAGCGATACCCGTCCTGCTCCTTGGGCAACTGATAGAGCGAACTCACCCGGTGTCCATGCATGTGGCAAGCATCCGCATACTCGCTGAAAGTGGGTTGTAAAATGGCCGTATTCGTACCCCGGAAAGTCTGTGCAATGAGATATATAGCCTCCGTTGCACCATTTGTCACACAAACAGTGCCGGACGGCAGATGATGGCTGGAAGCTATGCAGGCTTCCAGCGTATAGGGTTCTGGTTCAGGATAACTGCCTATCTCCCCAATACATTCACACAGGTGGGCTTTCAGCCGGGAAAGGTCCACTCTGCCATAAACGTTGGAACTGAAATTAGCCGTTATCGGGCAGTTGAATTTGTAGAAATCGTCTCCATGACCGTCAATCATATCCCATCAGATTTAAATGTTGTCCGTCAGTATCTTGTAGATAAGCGGCATATCGACATGTTGTCTCACATGCTCGGCAAGCTTATCATACTGTTCTTCCTTAAATTGTTGATAGTTGAATGCTTCTGCCGTTTCCGACAATTTACCGGCAAACGGTTTAAGCAGAAAGTCTATGAATTCCGGATTGTCGAGAATACCATGAATGTAAGTTCCCATACACGTACTGTCTACAATATATCCGTCGCACAGCCCGTCTTCCAGCATATTCAACGGAGAAGCAGAAGTTCCCTCAATGGGTACGGTACTGCCCATGTGTATCTCATAACCGGACATAGAAAGTTTTAACGTCCCATCTTCAGTTGCCCGTCCTCCGTTTTCAAACAATTGGAATTTCACCTGCCTTGTCACTTTCTCTCCCGTCATCCTTGTGCTTACAGGCAACAACCCAAGACCGGGCAAACGTTCTATATCCCCCTCCACATGGTCAGGGTCAAATACCTCTTGCCCCATCAACTGATAGCCGCCACAAATGCCCAAGACGGCAGCCCCTTCACGATGAGCACGAACAACAGCTTGCGCCACCCCATTGCGGCGGAGCTCATACAGATCGGCAAGCGTGCTTTTGCTACCGGGCAGAATAATTATATCCGCTTTCGCCAGTTCCTCGGTATTGTTGGTATAAAAAAGATGTACGCGAGGGTCACGTTCCAACACGTTGAAATCCGTAAAGTTACTGAGATGACGCAAAAGCACCACCGCAATGTTCACTTTCCCCTGCTCTGCCTGCAAAGATTTTGTGGCAAGGGCAAGGGAATCTTCTTCCTCGATATATATATCCTTATAATAAGGAACAACCCCTACCACCGGTATGCCGCAAAGCTCTTCCAGCATCTTAACACCGGATTCGAAAAGACGTATGTCTCCCCTGAACTTATTGATAAGAATACCTTTGACGTGCTTGCGTTCTTCGGGCGTAAGCAACATTACCGAACCATACACACTGGCAAAGACTCCGCCACGATCAATATCCGCCACCAGAATAACATCGGCTCCGGCGTACATTGCCATAGGGAGGTTCACGAGATCGACCTCCCGCAGATTGATTTCGGAAATACTTCCCGCACCCTCCAATACAACGGGATTATATTTTTTCGAAAGACGGTCATAGGCCGCACACACTTCCCGGCGCAATTCCTCTCGTCCTTCCTTATGGAAATAGCCGTACGCACTGCGGTTGCCGATAGGACGACCATTCAAGACCACCTGCGAGGTACAGTCCGACTGCGGTTTCAGCAGTAACGGATTCATGTCTGTGTGGCAGGGAACCCCCGCTGCTTCCGCTTGTACAGCTTGAGCCCGCCCTATCTCCAATCCTTCGGGAGTAGCGTATGAATTAAGGGCCATATTCTGCGCCTTGAAAGGTGCCGGCCGGTATCCGTCTTGTTTGAATATACGGCAAAAAGCGGCAGATATGATGCTTTTACCGACGTCACTGCCGGTTCCGGCAAACATCAGTGGATGAAGTCTGTTCATTTGTTGAGCTAAAATGCGACACCCGGTACGGTCAATCTTGCCGTTCTCCGTTTGCGGTATCAATTCTGTTATAAAGATATGTTTAGGACGATAATATGTTTCCAGCACCGCCTGCAACTTATTCTCCAGTTCTTTTATATCCGGCTTCCCTGCTATCAGTAAAGTAAGCGCTTGTCCCAAACGGGGGTCGGGAACTGCTGTAACGGCAAATGGCACAGGAATAAACGGTTGCAGTCTGTTTTCCATTTCTTCTGCCTGTATCTTGATCCCGCCGCTGTTGATGACATTATCTTTCCGTCCGGCAATGGTAAAGCCTCCATCCGAACAGAGACAGGCAATATCATTAGTCTGTAAAACATCATCACAAATCAGGGGAGCTTTAACGATCAGCGTATTCTCGGCGGACAAAGACAATTCGACCGAGGGAAAGGGATAATAACATTTGGAAGCAGCCTCTCCGTTCAGGCGGCGCAACGCAATATGCGACAATGTTTCTGTCATGCCGTACGTAGAGTAAGCCGCTATCGGAATCGTCTTTAATTCCGCTTCCAAGCTGTCATCCACCGCCCCGCCACCGATAATCAGAATATCTGTATGCTCCAGCCGCTTCCTCTCGGCAGGAACACGAAGCGTATTATAAACCTGCAAAGGAACCATCGCCGCAAATTTCAGAGGTACTTCGACATCGGAAAGAGGATGACCGGAAGCAGGACGCACAACCAGATTCAGTCCTGCCACCAAAGAGCGCACCACCATCATCATTGCCCCAATATAACGGAGATTCATACACAACAAAGCAGTATCCCCCGCTTGCAGATTCAAAAATTCACAAGTGAGGCGTGCGCTTTGCATCATCCGGTCCTTGCGCACAACCAACCCTTTCGGGACGCCTGTGGAACCCGAAGTATGTACGGTAATAACCGGAGAAGCATCAAACCACTCATTCAGGAAAAGATACAAATCCCACAAGGCAGGCGGGCAATTACCCGCCCCTTCCGCCACAAGCCGGGATATATCTTCGGGAGCATACTCTTTTCCCTCTAACAGCAGGCGTTGTTGTTGTCGGTCAAATATCATTGAATACTTTAAATATCATCATTACAGAACCATAAACAATCTTTTCTCACCTCAAGAGGCATCTCCACATTGTCTGTGAAAAGCTGCCCGGTTCCCAGTCCCTGAGGCAGCGGATTGTCGAATGTAGCACACCATTGGGCAATTGCATTCAAACCGATATTAGATTCCAAAGCGGAAGTAATCCACCAGCCGATATGCCGTTTTTCCGCTTCGGCAATCCACTCATTCCCCCCGCATATTCCTCCATGAAGAGAGGGCTTGAGAACAATATACTGCGGATTGACCGCCGAAAGCAATTTCCGCTTTCCTTCCGGAGTATTGCAACCTATCAGTTCTTCGTCCAAAGCTATCGGCAACGGAGAGTCGGAAGCAAGGCGCGCCATTTCTTCCCACTGTCCTGCACGTATAGGCTGCTCAATAGAGTGCAAATCCAACTCGGACAAACGTTTCAGTTTCTCCATCACATCAACCGGAGAGAAAGCGCCGTTGGCATCCACACGCAACTCTATTTCCTTAGAAGAAAAATGCGCACGTATATGGCGAAGCAAAGCCAGCTCTTCATCAAAGTTGATAGCGCCTATTTTCAGTTTGATGCAACGAAAACCGGCTGCCATTTTTTCTTCTATCCGGGTAAGCATCCTGTCAAAGTCTCCCATCCAGATAAGCCCGTTTATCGGAACCCCTGCCTTTCCGCGCGAAAAAGCCGTATCATAGAGCGCCCAGCTTCCAATCCGGAAATGCCGTACAGCCGTCTCCAACCCAAACAAAATGGAAGGGTAATTGCGTAAAGACTCCACATCCAAATCTCCCCCGCAGTCCTCCAACCGGCGACAAGCCTTGACAAGTATATCCTCGTAATCGGGAAGATCATCACAACTCAATACAGGCAGAGGAGCGCACTCTCCTATTCCTGTCCTGCCCGGATAGTCGGGAGAAGTCAGATGAAGATACCACACTTTCCGGGTTGTATACACTCCGCGGGAAGTTCCCGCCGGTTGCTTAAAGTGCAGCAACCGGGGAATAATATCTATCTTACAATTCATTACAATAATCAGGGAAATTTGGGATATTGTTTGAAATTCGGCTTACGTTTTTCCAAAAACGCGTTCTTTCCCTCCTGCGCTTCATCCGTCAGATAATAAAGCAATGTCGCATCGCCTGCCAGTTCCTGAATACCGGACTGTCCGTCCAGCTCCGCATTCAGTCCGGCTTTAATCATGCGCAAAGCCAGCGGACTGAGCTGCATCATCTCTTCCGCCCATTGCACATATTCGTCTTCCAGTTGCTCCAAAGGCACTACTTTATTAACCAGCCCCATTTCCAAAGCTTCCTGTGCGTTATACTTGCGGCAAAGGAACCAGATTTCACGCGCTTTCTTCTGCCCTACCACACGCGCCAGATAAGATGCACCGAAACCGGCATCAAAACTGCCTACACGAGGACCTGTCTGACCGAAAACAGCATTCTCGGAAGCGATAGACAAGTCGCACACCACATGAAGCACATGCCCGCCACCGATAGCAAAACCGTTTACAGCGGCAATTACAGGTTTCGGGATACTGCGGATCTGTTTCTGCACATCCAATACACTCAAACGGGGTACGCCGTCTTTACCGATATATCCGCCGCGCCCTTTTACATTCTGATCACCTCCCGAACAGAAAGCCTTGTCTCCGGCTCCGGTGATGACAATCACGTCAATATCCGCTTCCTCACGACAAATGCGCAATGCATCACTCATTTCGGCAGTTGTAGTCGGAGTGAATGCGTTACGGTAGCGTTCGCGATTGATGGTAATACGGGCAATTCCGTTATAATAATCAAAAAGAATATCTTCATATTCCCTGATGGTAGTCCACTCTCTTTGTGTCAGCATAATTTATATTCTATTTTATTTGGTGATAATAATTCTTCAACATCCGGATATCTTCATCCTTGTCGGTAAATACTTCCAGCAAAATGGGCCGTTCCACAGTTTCCGGACAAGTGAAAGTTTGCATGGTCTCCGCCAGTTGCCCGTCATTCTCCGCACGCAGGTAAAGGAATCCCCGTTCTTCCGCCCAGCCTTTGGCTGAGGTTTTATGAACCGCTGTAATAAACTTATGCGAAGCCTCCGACATTTCAAGCCTCGGCAATGTATGGAAAATTTCTCCGCCACCATTGTTCAATAAAAGGATGCGCAGATTAGAACCGACATTGACATTCCACAACGCATTCATATCATAGAAGAAACTCAAGTCTCCGATAGCTGCAAAATTCAGTTTATCGGAAGTTGCCGCATAACCGACGGCTGTGGATAGCGAACCTTCTATGCCACTGGTTCCCCGGTTGCAACATACCTCAATGGTAGGAGAAATGGCATACAATTGAGCATAGCGCACCACCGAGCTGTTGGCCAGATGCAAAACAGACTTTTCCGGCAAAGACTTTATCAATGCACCCACTGCCGCCATTTCCGAATATGTGAACTCCGGTTCGGGAACAGCCTTGCAATAGTCCTCCCAAATGCGGGGATATTCGGGAGTGTGATTTTCCAGCAGGCCTGCTATCTTTTCCAGGAACTCAAACGGGTCCATCTCTATTACCGTAGTCAATGAGCAGTAAAGATCAGTCACCTCTCCATCCGGTGACACATGCCAATGCTCTTTGGGCGGATGCTGGCGAAGGAATTTCTTTAATCGTTTGGACACGATGTGTCCTCCGTAAGTAATCAGCAGGTCGGGAGCCATCCGGTTCATTTGCTCTTCGGGCATGGCATAGAGCGCCGTATCAAAATTCTTCACAGGGATACCCGGAACAGTCTGATTGCCGATATGCTCCATCAGCCAGGCAAAATGCTTATACAGCAGTTTGGTATATCGTTTTTCAAACAGATAAATAAGATTCATTTGCCCTACCACGATCATCCGCTTTCGGTATTTGTTCATGCGGTCGATGAGGTCATTATAATCGCGGTCGTAGATGTTCAAGCCTTGATAGCGGGTGATGACGCGCACTCCCGGCAATGCAGCCGTTGTGAAACTGAATAGCGGTTCGGAAACAGGTACATTGATATGCACCGGTCCTTTCCCATGATGATTGGTTTCCAACAGGGCCTCATTTATCAGGCGGTTGCAGAACCATTCATCCTCGTCCGTATGAATTTCGGGAAGATTGACGGACTTCTTGACCAATGTCCGGAACACATCCGGCTGTGGAAGTGTCTGTCCGTCCATTTGTCCGATCCAGGCTGCGGGGCGGTCGGCGGAAATAACTATCAAAGGCACTTTCTGATAAAAAGCCTCTGCCACAGCTGGATGAAGATTTAATAAGGCGGTGCCCGAAGTGCAGCAAACCGCAACAGGTTTACCGCTATTCAAAGCCAGTCCAAGGGCAAAATAGCCGGCACTCCGCTCATCTGTCATTGCATAACAAGCAAAAGCCGGATGATTGGACAAAGTGTGCGCGATAGGGACATTGCGGCTACCGGGACACAACACAACCTTAGTAATTCCGTACGCTTCGAGAAGCGCCGCCAGTTGGAGGATATTCTTTTTGTCTGTATACATGGTGGTTAGTGATTAGTGGTTAATGAATCATGGGAGGGAATCCTTAACAGACGTTTCATGGTTTGCAGTTTCTTTTCCGTTTCCAGCCATTCGTCGTTCAGTTCCGAAGAAGCCAGCAATCCGCCGCCGGCATAAAAAGACAATTGTCCGTTTTCAATGTGCATACACCGCAGGTTCACATATAAGTCGGTCTTTCCGGAAGGATCGAGCCATCCGATGAAACCGGAATAATAACGGCGGTCATAGCCTTCGTTTTCCAGTATAAACCGGTATGCTTCCTCCTTAGGCAGTCCGCATACAGCCGGAGTGGGATGCAGAACTTTCAGAAGACTTCCCAGTTTCCGGTTATCTCTCAAAGTAAAATGAAAACTCGTTTTTAAATGTGACAATGCTCCGGCATAAGCTGGATACGGACCGCTCTCCGCAGGATGAATGTCTAATGAAAGAAGTTGCCGGCGGATATAAGATACAACATATTCCTGTTCTTGCCTATTCTTCTCACCCCATTCCTGCGGCAAATTACCATTCTGCAAAGGCAGGGTACCTGCCAATGCCACCGTACTCCACTCGTTCTTTTCTCCTGATAAGATAATTTCGGGAGTGCTGCCCATCCATACACCGGTCCGGGGGGTGTAGCACAAATATACGTAAGAATGAATATAATGTTTGCATGCAGCATGGAACACTGCCGAAGGGGAGAAATCCGGAAACTGTCCAATGACGGATTTGCGTGAAAGTACTAATTTATCAAACCTCTTACTGCGCAAGGCTTCTATAAATGTCCGGAAACAAGTCTCATACCCTTCTGTATAAGTTTCCGAAAATGTTTCCTGCTCCTGAAACAACCGGAAGGCCTCCTGTTCTTCTTCCGAATACTCATCGGGCAGCAGGAAATGTTCCGGTTCTTCCGGTTGTATCAGCACAATCGGACTCTCCTCACTCACCCGGAACGGTGCAATGACGAATCCTCTTTCCCCATCCAACTCTTCAAGGTCGTGCAACAGGCGGACATTCCCCGTTGCCTGCATCAGCAAATGGGGAGCTGCCTCTCCGGGAATACGATAGACGGCAAAAGGCTGTTCTTGCCGGATCAATGTATCAATAGCTGTCAGATTACTTATTTCTTTGTCAATCATCTTCTTTCATAAAAGAATAAAACCAGCATAGTGTTCAAACGCGCTGCATGATTTTAATTCAGATGACAAAGATACAAAATCCTTTTTATAGAAGATATAAAGCGAAAGTTTGTTTATACTGTCTTTATATGAATATAAGACTCTGTATCTTTCCTTGCATACTTTCAAAATGAACAATCTTTCACAAGGAATGTTTGAGAGATTATCATTTCAACCTAAACGATAAACCTGACATATGAAACAAATCTTACTTATCATCCTCTTGGGAACGGGAATTTCCATAACGGCACAAACCCTCTCCCTGAGTTTTGACGACGCCCTACGGCAAATGCAGCAGGGTAATCGGAGCCTGAAGATAGCCGACAAGGGCATCGAAGCCGCACGTGCAGAACGTGACAAGTTGAACGCTCTGTGGTATCCAAGTCTGCAAGGTGCAGGAACATTCGTACACCTGTCCGAAAAAATAGAAGTAAAGCAGCCTCTTTCGCAATTTACAGATCCTGCCAAAGACTTCGTACACAACCTCGTTCCGGACGACCAGTTCATCAGCGGCATCCTCGACCAGATAGGCAGCCACACACTCGTCTTTCCACTTGCACCGCGTAACCTCACAACGGTGGGGTTGACAGCCGAATGGATTGTATTCTCCGGCGGCAAACGTATCCGCGCCGGCAAAATAGGAAACACGATGATAGACATGGCACGCGAGAACCGGGAACAAACCGATGCCACACAGCGTATCCTTTTGGCAGAGAGCTATTTCGGCCTGCGCCTGGCACAAGAAGTGGTACGTGTGCGCCAAGACACCTACAACAGTCTGCAACAACATTACAAAAATGCCCTAAAGCTGGAGGCTGCCGGAATGATAGACAAAGCCGGACGCCTCTTCGCCCAAGTGAATATGGACGAAGCGCAACGCTCACTGGAAGCCTCGCAGAAAGAGGCCGCAGTGCTGCAAAATGCCTTGCGCACACTGCTCAACATGGAAGATACCTGCACCATACAGCCCATCTCCCCACTCTTCATCAACACCGTCCTTCCTGCTCAAGAGGAGTTCTTGCAAGCCATGCGGACCGAGAACTACACCGTCAACCAATTGCAGTTGCAGTCGCACATCGCCAAGCAACAGCTCCGTATCGACCAGAGCGGATACCTGCCCGACATTGCAGTGTTTGGCAAACAGACCTTATATGCACATGGTATTCAAAGCAACCTCGTCCCCCGCACCATGATAGGAGTAGGATTTACTTGGAACCTCTTTGACGGGCTGGCACGAGAAAAGCGGATACGCCAATCAAAAATAGCCCAGCAGACCCTTGCCATAGGACAGGAAAAGGCCAAAGACGATTTAAGTGTAGGCATTGACAAGCTCTACACACAAATGCAGAAGTCTCAGGACAATGTACGCGCCCTGAACAGCACTATCGAACTGAGTGAAGAGCTGGTCCGCATCCGCAAGAAATCATTCACCGAAGGCATGGCCACAAGCACAGAAGTGATAGATGCCGAAAACATGCTGGCAACCGTACGCGTGGCCCGTCTGGCGGCATATTATGAGTACGATGTTGCACTGATGAACCTGCTGGCGCTATGCGGAATACCAGAACGGTTTGATAAAATGAGAATTGAAAATTAAGGCTTATACTCCATACTTTATACTTATATAAAATGAATATCAATAATAAAACTATCAGCATCACATTCATCGTTATTTTAATCGTTACCGTAGTGGTATCAATCATCGGAATGTTACTTATGAGCCGGCAGCCAATGGTGCTGCAAGGACAAATAGAGGCCACAGAGATACGCATCAGCGGGAAACTCCCCGGCCGCATAGATTCCTTTCTCGTGGAGGAAGGCGAATGGGTCAAGGCAGGTGATACGCTCGTCGTCATCAACAGTCCCACTATCGAAGCCAAGTACCGCCAAGTGAATGCTTTGGAACAAGTGGCGCAAGAGCAGAACAAAAAGATTGATGCCGGAACGCGCCGACAAATCATTGCCACAGCCCGGCAGCTATGGAACAAGACGCAAAGCGACCTCACCCTTGCCCAAACCACCTACCGGCGTGTCCTAACCCTTTACAAAGACAGCGTCGTCACCGAGCAGCGAAAGGACGAAGTGGAAGCCATGTACAAAGCCGCACAGGCCGCCGAACGAGCTGCGTACCAACAATACCAAATGGCAGTGGACGGTGCGCAAAGTGAAGACCGCGCTGCTGCCCGCAGCCTTGTAGACGCCGCCCGCAGCACTGTCGATGAAGTATCCGCCCTTTTGGTGGACTCCAAGCTCATAGCTCCCGAAGACGGACAGATAGCCACGATCTTCCCGAAACGCGGCGAGCTGGTGGCTCCGGGCACTCCCATTATGAACCTGATTGTAATGAACGATGTGCACGCGGTCTTGAATATTCGGGAAGACCTGATGCCTCAGTTCAAGATAGGCGGAACTTTCAAAGCCGATGTTCCCGCACTTGACAAGAAAGACATAGAGTTCCGCATCTATTACATCAGCCCGCTGGGCAGCTTCGCCACTTGGAAATCCACCAAGCAAACAGGGAGCTATGACATGCAGACCTTTGAAATACATGCACGCCCTGTACAGGCTGTGGAAGGGCTAAGACCGGGAATGTCGGTGCTGCTGACTCACGCCGACCGCTAATCACCAATCACTAATCACCAACCTCTCATCATGAATTTACTATATAATGTTTTCCTCCGCGAATATCACCGTATCACCTCACGCCGCCTTTATCTCGGCGTGTGTGTCATCCTGCCCTTATTCTGCCTGTTCTTCATGGCTACTATTTTCGGGAACGGACAAATGGAGAACATACCCATCGGCATCGTAGACCGGGACAATACCGCGACTTCACGCAGCATATCCCGACGCATATCGGCCGCCCCTGCTTTTCGGGTGGCGAAGCACTTCACCGATGAAGCTTCAGCACGTCAGGCGTTGCAGCAGAAAGAAATATACGGTTACCTGTCCATTCCTCCCCGGTTTGAGCAGAAAGCAGTCAGCGGAACGGACGCAACGCTGACCTATTACTACCATTACGCCCTTCTCTCGGTAGGAAGCGAACTAATGGCTACATTCGAAACCACCCTCGCTCCAATAGCCCTGTCCCCTATCATCATACAGGCACAAGCGCTGGGGGTGGAACAGGGACAGATGCAAACGTTCCTCCTTCCGGTAGAAGCCGATACGCGCCCACTCTATAATCCTGACATGGATTACTCTATCTATCTGAGCCAGCCGTTTTTCTTCGTTTTGTTCCAAATACTGATTTTACTTGTAACGGTCTACTCCATAGGAAGCGAATTCAAGTTCGGTACCACGCAAAACTGGATGCGGGCTGCCACACCTCCGGATAAAGATCCTGCCAACCTGCAAAATGCCAGCATCCTTGCCGCTGTCGCAGGGAAGCTGCTGCCCTATACCCTTGTATTCTCTGCCATAGGCATATTGGCGAACTACGTCTTATTCGGCCCGCTGCATATACCGTTTCAGAGCAGCCTGTGGCTGATGAATGCCATTACAGTGCTCTTCATCATGGCCACACAGGCATTGGCGGTACTGATATTCTCTGTTTTTCCCAAGATAGCCTACATCATCAGCGTGGTTTCAATGATAGGTTCTTTGGGGGCTACACTGTCAGGGGTTACATTTCCGGTGGCGGCTATGTACGCACCGGTTGATGCCGCTTCCTACCTGTTCCCGGTGCGGCACTTCACCGAAGCGTCACAGGCAATGATCTATTTCAATGCAGGTTTTGCCTATTTATGGCAATCGGTTGCTATACTCCTGATATTCCTATTGTTGGGAATATTGATTCTACCTTTACTGAAATGGTGGATACGGAAAACAATATCGGAGGAAGTAACTGAAAAAGCAACCCCACAGGAATCATTGGCACATACTGCCGGGAACGGAATGCCGTCCTTAGGTGATGTTATCCGCCATGAATGGAAAGCCATCTCCACCAATCCTGCAATCCTTCTGGTGTTGGCAGGCGGTATATTCCTCTACGGTTTACTCTATAACTACATGTATGCCCCCAACCTGGTGCGCAAAGCTCCGGTTGCCGTAGTCGACCTCTCCCATTCCGCACTCAGCCGGGAATACGTGCGCTGGCTGGATGCAGCTCCGCAGACTTCGGTCCGCGCCCGGACTCCAAACATCCTTGAAGCCCGCGAATGGATGAAGAAAGGCGAAGTCACCGGCATACTTTATATTCCCTCCGATTTCGAGACACGTGTGGCCCGCGGTGAAACCTCCGTATTCACCCTATATGCGGCAACAGACGCGTTCCTCAATTTCAAGGGATTGCAAGAAGCCGCCTCACGCGTTATGCTGGCCGTAAATGATGCCCACCGATCTGCCGGAGCTGTATTTCTGCCGCCACAGGGGTTGTTGGCCGTCGCATCATCCGCCCCCGTCAACGTATCAGGGACGGCCCTTTACAACTATACCGAAGGATATGGTTCCTACCTGATCCCCGCCGTAATGATTGTCATCATCTTTCAGACGATGCTAATGGTGATTGCCATGCTGACAGGTGAAGAAGCCGAAGAAAGGCGGAAAGGAATTTCCATGATGAACGCCTGTTCCCTAAAGGATGCGCTGCGCATCGTATCGGGAAGGAGTTTTGTATATGTAATGCTGTATGTGGTGTTCTCGTTGTTCCTGCTGGGATTGCTCCCGCACATTTTCAGTATTCCCAATATCGGCAACGGATTGGACATTGTCGTGATGATGATACCTTTTCTGCTTGCCACAAGTTTCTTTGCACTTGCCCTGTCCCGCTGGTTCACCGACCCGGAAGCCCCGCTGCTGATGATAGCATTCTTTTCTGTGGGCTACATCTTCCTTTCGGGCGTTTCCTATCCTCTGGAACTGATGCCTTGGTATTGGCAGGCGGCGCACTACATTTTTCCCGCAGCTCCCGCGGTGCTCGCTTTCGTCCAACTGAATTCAATGGGTGCCACTCTTGCCGACATTTGGCCTCAGATGCTGACGCTGTGGATACAAGCAATCGTGTACGGTGCATGGGCATTGCACACTGCAAGGCATAAAAAAAGGCTATCTATCCCAGACAGCCAATCTTTTTGTTAACCTTAAATCTAATACTATGAAAAACACATTACAAAGATACGGACATTTCGGGAATCTCCAAATTATCGGAGCGCCAAAGCCCAACTTATAACATGGTTTAAGAGGAGTGTACTGTTATTAACATTTTGATGATAATAAATCAGGAAAAAACTTATCCGGCATGGATTTATTTGGCAAAGGTTAACATGTTTCCGACAAAAACCTTATCTTAGCTGCCAAATATAAAAAAAACGCTATGATAACCGAAGAACTGAAGAAACTCTACACCGTACATACCGGACACGAACCCGAAACCATTGACGAACTCCCCTCTTCCGGCTCCAACCGCCGCTACTTCCGTCTCACAGGCACGCCCACGCTGATAGGTGTCAGCGGTGAATCCGTCGAAGAAAACCGCGCATTTCTCTATATGGCAGAGCATTTCCGGCGGAAAGGCCTGCCCGTACCCGAAGTATTCATCCGTTCCGAAGACGAAGTGTACTATCTGCAAGAAGATTTGGGAGACACTCTCCTGTTCAATGCCATTGAAAAAGGACGCAAAACCAGCGTATTCGGAGAAGAAGAAAAGCAACTGTTGCGCAAGACTATCCGCCTGCTGCCTGCCATACAGTTTGCCGGAGCCGACGGCATGGACTTCTCCTACTGCTATCCGCAGGCGGAGTTCAACAGCCGCAGCATCCTGTGGGACTTGAACTACTTCAAATACTGTTTCCTCAAAGCAACCGGCATGGACTTTCAGGAAGACCGTCTGGAGGATGATTTTCAGAAAATGGCGGATGTATTGCTCCGCAGCAGTTCCGCTACTTTCATGTACCGCGACTTCCAAAGCCGCAACGTAATGATCAAAGATGGCGAACCCTGGCTCATCGACTTTCAGGGCGGGCGTAAAGGGCCTGTCTACTACGACGTGGCTTCATTCCTATGGCAAGCCAAAGCCAATTATCCCGACAGCTTGCGTCAGGAGCTTCTGAAAGAGTATATAGAAGCGCTGCGTAAATACCAACCGGTGGACGAAAGTTATTTCTATGCCCAGCTTCGTCACTTCGTACTGTTCCGCACCATGCAGGTATTGGGCGCATACGGTTTTCGCGGTTACTTCGAGAAGAAGCCCCACTTCATCCAAAGTGTGCCTTTCGCCATTGAAAACCTGCGCCAACTGTTGCAAGAACCTTACCCCGAATACCCCTACCTCTGCAAAGTCCTGCACGAACTGACCGAACTGAAACAATTCACCGACGACCTGCAAAAGCGGCGCCTGGTAGTGAAAGTCACCAGCTTTGCCTATAAGAAAGGAATCCCCGAAGACTCCTCCGGCAATGGCGGCGGCTTTGTATTCGACTGCCGCGCCGTAAACAATCCCGGCAAGTACGAACGCTATAAGCCTTTCACCGGACTTGACGAACCCGTTATCCGTTTCCTCGAAGAAGACGGGGAAATAGCCGTTTTCCTTGAACACGTATACGCTCTGGTAGATGCTTCCGTAAAGCGATACATGGAACGCGGCTTCACCAGTCTCTCCGTATGCTTCGGCTGCACAGGCGGGCAGCATCGCTCCGTATATTCGGCACAACACCTGGCCGAACACCTGAACAAAAAGTTCGGCGTACAAGTGAACCTTATGCACAGAGAACAGAATATTGAACAGACTTTCAACGCAAAACGCTAAAAAGCAATGAGACAATGAAAGCAATGATATTTGCCGCAGGACTGGGCACGCGCCTTCGTCCGCTGACGGACCACACCCCCAAAGCCCTTGTTCCCATAGCCGGGAAAACGATGTTGGAACGTGTGATCCTACGGCTGAAAGATGCCGGATTCAATGATATTACGATCAACATCCACCATTTCGGCGAACAGATCATCGAGTTTCTCCGCACCCACAATGATTTCGGAGCCACCATCCACATCAGCGATGAACGGGACAGATTGCTCGACACCGGTGGCGGAATAAAGAAAGCGCGTCCCTTTTTGGACGGCAACGAACCCTTTCTTGTGCACAATGCCGATATTATCTGCGACGTAGATCTTGCAGAGCTTTACAGACATCACAGGGAAAGTAACGCCGAAGCCACACTGCTTGTCAGCGAACGACAAACCTCCCGGTATCTGCTATTGGACGATGACAATCTTCTGCATGGCTGGATAAACAAATCCACAGGCGAAACCAAGCCCGGAGACTTCGTTTTCCAAGAAGGAGAATATAGGGAAATGGCTTTTGGCGGCATTCATGTCATATCCCCTTCCATTTTCCGCCAAATGGAAAGTGCCCAATGGGAAGGGAAATTTTCCATTATCCCTTTCTATCTGTCCGTCTGCAAGACAACCCGTATACAAGGCTATCCGCTTCAAAGCTGTCACTGGTTCGACATCGGTAAACCGGAAACACTGGAAAAAGCGGAGAATTACCTCATAGAGAGTGCATTAAAGTAAAAAATCCGGCAGCATACATACCCTTCACTCTCTCTTACGAGCATGGAAAATCCGTCTTGCGAGATAAAAAAAATCGTCCCATGAGATGAAATAATTCATCCTGCAAGACGAAAAAAAACATTAAAAAGGAACTGCTATCTTTGACATCCGGCACATGAGATTTCAAACATTCAGTCAGAAGATCAAAAAACAGAGAACATACGTATGAAAAAGATAATGATGATAATCGGCCTCTTAGTTGCCGCATCAGCCGTTTGGGGCCAATCATCCCTCTCTTTCTATGCAGAGGCAGGAATCGGCACCTCCCGCCTCTATGGAAGACACTCCGGCAGTGACACGCAAACAGCCTATAAAGCGGGAGTAGGTGCGGAATATACGCTGAACAGGACCTGGGCACTGCAATCCGCCCTGGAATTTATATCCATAGGCGGCAAAGACGATATGCAATATGTGGAACATGCCAAGATGCACGAATTGTACTTACAGATACCCGTAATGGTTGCCGCACGACTGCCGCTGGGCGAAAACTACCACGCCTCATTGGGCTTGGGTCCGTACATTGCTTGCGGTGTAGGCGGAAAGACATCCGGCAGCATCAAACAGGATTACGCCCACAGCGGTCACGACGGCTATTACCGCTTCCGGACAAGCACATTCGGCAGTGTATTGGAGAATAAAGCGGGAAACAGAAGGCTGGACGGCGGCGTCATCATTGAAATAGCGTTTGAATACCGCCGGTTCATCATCGGTGCAGAAGCACAGGTAGGACTGGTGAAAGTCAACCAGCAGTTGAGACAGGTAATCGAGACGGAAGAGTTTCAAGGCTACTTACCCAAGAACTTCGCCTCATTCTTTACCATAGGATATAAGTTCCGGTAGGAGTTTCGCCAATACCTCTCCGATACCGGAAAGACACACCGGCTCTTTGCCGGGCTGATGCACAACAAACACCTCGTCTCCTCTCTCCGTACATCCGTCCGTTTCAACGTGCGTTTCCGCTTCCACGTCGCGGCCGGCAAAGATGCCATTGCGTTGCAAAGCCTTGCGCATCATGGCATACCTCTGTCCACTACCGGAAAGGCGTACCTGCGAGGCATATTCATTATCCACCCTGAACAATCCGCTCTCCGGATCGAACACAATGCCTTTGCGGGCAAAGAAACTACCAAGACTGCCGTTCAGCGAAAGATCCTCCGGCGTACCGATAGTTACCCCATTCGCCTTATCCATCAGCCAGATTTTGTCGGCAATTTGCAGAGCCAATTCAAGATCGTGCGTAGAGAGAAAAATAGTCTTGTCCGTCCGTCTGCTGAGGTGATGCAGCAGTTGCATCATTTCCACTTTGCTGGGAAAGTCGAGGAAAGCGGTAGGCTCATCCAGATAAATCACCGGCGTCTCCTGAGCCAGCGCTTTGGCTATCATCACTTTCTGACGTTCGCCGTCGCTCAACGTATGCACCATGCGGTGTGCCAGGTGAGGGATGCCGACCAAAGCAATGGAGTGTTCCACCACATGCTTGTCCTCCTGTGTCAACACGCCCCAAAAACCTGTATAAGGGGTGCGTCCCAGCCCCACCAATTCCGTAACGGACATATTGCGGAGGTCGCACTTCTCCGTCAGCACCACACTGATGACGCGTGACAACTGCTTGTCGGTATAAGTCTCGATCTCCCTGCCCTGAATACGTATCTCTCCGCCCAGCTTGGGCTGAAAGGCGGACAATGTCCGGAGCAGTGTGGACTTGCCCACTCCGTTGGCTCCCAACAGACAGGTCAGTTCACCGCTGTTGATGCCGGCACAGATGCCGTCCGCCACCACTTTCACATCATTCTTACCGGGATAGCCGATAGAAAGGTTCTCTATATGTATAGTTTCGCTGTTCAATTTGAATTACCGGATTAGGAGTTTCAGGTACGCACTTCTCATTTCCGGGCGCAATATTCGGAATTTTCGGGGAGATACGCAAACTCTCCCCGAACAAATCGCTATAAAAAGAAGATGAAAACCATTGCAACAGCATCCCACTTTTTCATAGTCTTATTTCTCGAACCGGTTCAAGACCTTTTTTGCGCTGTCTGCCAGCACCACAAGAGCTCCGGCAAGAATAGCGGTATCCTTTATCACCAGACGTCCCGCCCCGGTCAGCAAAGGAAAACCATGCTCCCCACTTCCCAAATCGGGAACCCACACTTCGGGGGTGGTAACAAGGAAAGAAAGCGTACCGAGTGTCATAATGACCGCCAACGCAGCTCCCGCCAGCCCAATTTGAGGAGAGAATATACCCCAAAAAGTAAGGATACCTATTGCCATAATCAGTATTCCAAGACCGTGGGAGAAACCGTAGGTATTGTTCTCCATATGCCATTGGTGTTTCACCTCATTGAACTCACCCTCCTTCAGTTTATACTCCTTGTATTCCGGCGCCGCCTTGTTATAGAAGAAACTCATAAACGGACTGTTTGCCACGAACGGAACAATTCCCTCGGCTTCATAATTCCAGAATTTCAGGCCGCCTATCCATACAAATATCACAAGAATGGCCACGCGGATCAGATTAACGCCCAATTTTTGGGAAGAAGCGGCCAGTGTCAGCAGTGTAAGAAACAGTTTTTGCAATTTCGTTTTCATAATTTTTATTGTTTTTAGTGAGGGTGTCAAAACTCTGACAAGCCTATCATTAGCTTCGCTCAAAATATCTTTTATTTCTTACGCTAATGTATAGTCTGTCATGCAGAACGTAGTGAAGCATCTCTTCTCCTACTCACACAGAGAGTAGATTCTTGAATGACAGAGTAAAATGATAGTTAATGTTAGTTTTGACACATCTTCATGTTTTTGCAAAGATCCCTGTTTCCGACGGAACGTGAAATGGCAATTATTCCGTAACTGTTGGCAATTCTTCCCGTTGCACCCTTTTCCGGTACTCCGACACACACTCCCCCGTCATTTTCTTGAAGAAACGGCTGAATGTCGCCAAATCCTCAAAGCCCAGAATATCCCCGATTTCCTTCGCGCTTTTTCGTGTGTAGAGCAGCAGGCGTTTGGCTTCCGCCTCTATCCGTTCGTGAATGATGCGAAGCGGAGAAGGCAGTCCGCAGGCGGAAAACAAGTTGGATAGCGTTTTAGGTGAACGGCAAAGAATACCGGCATAGTCCTGCACCTGCTTCTTCTCGCGGAAGTTTCCGTCTACCAGCACATAGAACTGCCGAATGATGTCGAAAGCCTTTTCATGCTCCCTCCCCACACTGAACTTTGTACGGGCTATACGTGTGCAGGTGATGATGAAGCGCTTCAGCATAATACGCAGCATCTCCTCCTGAAAACTGTCGCTAATGGCCGATTCCCGGCAGAAGCCGCGGACTATATCGTGCAGCCCGGACGACTGTTCTTCCGAGAGTTCCAGACGCATCACCTGGGATGAACCATAGAACAGGAAGCCGTTGCAGGACACTTCGTCATCATGTCCGAAGATGCAATAGAAGTTACTGTTGAAAACCAAAGTCAGGTACTCGCCTTCCACCTCTTTCACCTCCAAATGGTGCAACGGGGTAAGCGTAATGATTTCGTCCTTTGCCAATTTCATGGGTATGTGGTCCACCTCAACAGCAAGCGAACCGTTCTGCACCCACAGGAACTTATACAAAGTCTTGTCCCGTTGCAGCCGCTTGTTTTCATGAAAACGGGAGGTCATCGCGATATTGCCATTCAAGCGCGTATTTAGCTGATAGTCCATAAGTTTCTATTCGTTGATAAAGGAAACAAAGATAGGCAATATCCCGGATTTAATACTATTTCGCATAAAATACGAATGATTTTTGCAGAAATGGCTTACCTTTGCGCACTGTGTAACTAAATTAAAGATAAAGACATGAAGAAACTTGCTTTTTATATGTTGATGCTGGTTATGGGTATCGGTTATGCCCACGCACAAGGCCAGGCAGATATTAAATTCGACAAAACCACCCATAACTTCGGTACATTCTCCGAAAGCAGTCCGGTGGTGAGCTGCACTTTCACTTTCACCAACGTAGGAGATGCTCCGCTGGTAATTCATCAGGCAGTGGCATCTTGCGGATGTACAGTGCCCGAATATACGCAGGAGCCTGTAATGCCCGGAAAGAAAGGAACAATCAAGATTACTTACAACGGTACGGGCAAATACCCCGGACACTTCAAGAAGTCCATTACGTTGCGCAGCAATGCCAAGACCGAAATGCTCCGGCTCTTTGTGGAAGGCGACATGACTGCCAAAGACGCCAAATAATCGTTTTTATGATACAGAATAAAGGAGAATTTTTCAATTCTCCTTTTTTTTTGCTTTCTTTGAAGCCTATAACCGATACATATCGCAATCATAACAATAAACAATAAAACAGCTATTATGAAACAAGAAGAAGAAGAGAAACTGACCGGCTTGCCGGAAAATGCGTTCCGCGCACTGAAGCCGGGAGAAGTCTACAACCCCTTGATGAGTCCCGACAAGAAATATCCCGAAGTAAACCTTTGGTCGGTGCTGTGGGGTATCGCTATGGCAATCCTCTTTTCGGCGGCGGCAGCCTATCTGGGATTGAAAGTGGGACAAGTGTTCGAAGCAGCCATTCCCATTGCCATTATCGCCGTCGGCGTATCAGGCGCAGCCAAACGCAAGAACGCACTGGGCGAAAATGTCATTATACAATCCATCGGAGCCAGCTCCGGCGTCATCGTGGCAGGTGCAATCTTCACCCTGCCCGCACTGTACATCCTGCAGGAAAGCTATCCGGAGGAAATCACCGTAACATTCACGCAAGTATTCATCAGTTCATTGCTGGGTGGCGTGCTGGGTATTCTTTTCCTCATTCCGTTCCGCAAATATTTCGTCAGCGACATGCATGGCCAATATCCTTTCCCCGAAGCCACCGCAACGACGCAGGTGCTTGTATCGGGCGAGAAAGGCGGTAGCCAGGCAAAGCCGTTGCTGTTGGCAGGTATCATCGGAGGTCTGTACGACTTCATCGTAGCCACTTTCGGGTGGTGGAACGAGAACTTCACAACCCGCGTATGCGGCTTCGGCGAAATGCTGGCCGAGAAAGCCAAGCTCGTGTTCAAGGTAAATACCGGAGCTGCCGTTTTGGGTCTGGGCTACATCGTCGGACTGAAATACGCTTCCATCATCTGTGCCGGTTCGCTTGCCGTATGGTGGATTATCATTCCCGGCATGTCCCTCATCTGGGGAGACAGCGTGCTGAACCAATGGAATCCTGAGATTACCGCCACCGTAGGCGCAATGGCTCCGGAAGAGATCTTCAAATACTACGCCAAGAGCATCGGTATCGGCGGCATTGCAATGGCGGGTATCATCGGCATCATCAAGTCATGGAGCATCATTAAGAGCGCCGTAGGACTGGCTGCCAAAGAGATGGGTGGCAAAGCCGATGCGGAAGCCAACGTGAAACGCACGCAACGCGACCTTTCCATGAAGATCATTGCTATCGGCTCCTTCATCACGCTGGTACTGGTGACGCTGTTCTTCTACTTTGATGTGATGCAGGGCAACCTGCTGCACACATTGGTGGCTATCCTGTTGGTTGCAGGCATATCATTCCTATTTACCACCGTAGCTGCTAATGCCATTGCCATTGTGGGCACAAACCCGGTATCGGGCATGACACTGATGACGCTGATACTTGCATCGGTAGTAATGGTAGCAGTAGGTCTGAAAGGCCCGGGCGGAATGGTAGCCGCACTGGTCATGGGCGGTGTGGTTTGTACGGCGCTTTCTATGGCAGGCGGCTTCATCACCGACCTGAAAATAGGCTACTGGCTGGGAAGCACCCCCGTAAAGCAGGAAGCATGGAAATTCCTCGGAACAATCGTTTCGGCAGCTACCGTAGGCGGCGTAATGATTATCCTGAACAAGACATACGGATTCACCAGCGGACAACTGGCTGCCCCGCAGGCCAATGCAATGGCGGCTGTCATCGAACCGTTGATGAACGGTGTAGGCGCACCCTGGCTGCTTTATGGCATCGGTGCTGTGCTGGCTATCGTACTGAATTTTTGCAAGATACCTGCACTTGCCTTTGCGCTGGGCATGTTCATCCCACTGGAGCTGAACGTTCCGTTGGTAGTGGGTGGCGCCGTCAACTGGTACGTAACCAGCCGCAGCAAGGATGCTGCCCTCAATGCCGAACGCGGTGAAAAAGGTACACTGCTGGCATCCGGTTTCATAGCCGGCGGCGCACTGATGGGCGTGGTAAGCGCGGCAATGCGCTTCGGCGGTGTGAACCTTGTGAACGACGCATGGCTCAACAACACATGGTCCGAAGTACTGGCACTGGGTGCTTACGCTATCCTTATATTCTATCTCGTCAAAGCTTCGATGAAAACGAAATAAGCTGCGGAGATACTGAAATAAGTTCATAGGAAATCATCAGCCATTCTTCGCTATGTTCTGAATGGCTGATGATATAAAACCGTATTCATTATGAAAAAGACACTATTCCTATCCTTACTGTTCGCAACAACAATGTTGTCTGCACAAAAGCCCGTCGAACTGCCGTTATGGCCCGACGGAGCGCCTAATACAAACGGGCTGACCGGCAATCAGGAAGATTTGGAAGGCGGCCGCGTAGCCAATGTAGTCAATCCTTCCATAACCGTTTACCGTCCGGCAAAACCCAACGGCATGGCTGTTATCATGTGCCCCGGCGGCGGATACGGCCGTCTCGCCATGAACCACGAAGGACACGACATGGCGGCATGGTTCACAACGCAGGGCATCACGTATGCCGTATTAAAATACCGCATGCCCAACGGACACCATGAGGTTCCCTTGTCGGACGCCGAACAAGCTATCCGCCTGATGCGCGGACACGCCAAAGAATGGGGTGTGAATCCCAACCGTATCGGCATCATGGGAGCATCTGCCGGCGGGCATCTGGCGGCTTCTCTTGCCACACTATACAGCAGTGACGCCACCCGCCCCGACTTTCAGGTCTTGTTCTATCCCGTCATCTCTATGCTGAAAGGAGTCACCCACAGCGGTTCACGCAAAAACCTCCTCGGAGAAACGCCTTCCGCCGAACTGGAACAGAAGTACTCGCTCGAACGGCAAGTATCTCCCCAAACGCCGCAAACATTCATCATGCTGTCAGCAGATGATGCAGGCGTTCTGCCCATCAACGGCATCGGCTATTTCCTCGCCCTGCAAGAGCAGAAAGTTCCCGCCACTCTGCATGTCTACCCCACCGGCGGACATGGCTGGGGCTTTCGTGACAGTTTCACCTATAAACGCCAATGGACCGGGGAACTGGAAAAATGGCTGAGAGAAGGGCTCACCTTCCCGGAGAAATAGCAGGCCTGGAGAAAACGTATTTACAAACAATCATTAACTCATACAAACCTTAAAACATTCTTTTATGAAAATGAAAAAACTACTGGTTGCAGCCGCCTGTCTTCCTCTCGCCCTCATGGCACAGGAAGACAGGTATGCGCAAATCACCAATCCCCGGCTGACAAGTATCAACAAAGAGCAGCCCCGCAGCACGTTCACCTCCTATACGAACGAAGCAGATGCCGTCATCAACGACCGCAAGAACGGGACATTCCGCATCTCCCTCAACGGGAAGTGGAAATTCAACTATGTAGAGAACTTCGCCGACCGCCCTACCGACTTTATGTCTCCCCATACAGACGTAAGCAAATGGCCCGACATCAACGTTCCCGGCAACTGGGAACTGCAAGGCTTCGGCACGCCTATCTACGTCAACCAGTCGTACGAGTTCTGTTCCCCCGGCTACGCCCCCTACTGGGACAAGCCCAATCCGCCCTACGTTCCCAAAGAGTGGAACCCTACGGGAACCTATCGCCGCACCTTCACGCTGCCTGCCGACTGGGATGACAAAGAAATCTTCCTCAGCGCCGACGGAGTACGCGGAGCAGCTTTCTACTACCTCAACGGGAAATTCGTGGGCATGAACAAAGACTCCAAAACCCCTGCCCGCTTCAACGTCACCTCCTTTGCCCGAAGAGGAGAAAACGTGATAGCCATACAGGTGCATCGTTTCTCCGACGGCAACTATCTGGAGTGTCAGGACTTCTGGCGCATCAGCGGCATCGAACGGGATATTTACATGTATGCCCAGCCGCAAATACATCTCACCGACTTCAAGGCAGAAACTCCTCTGGACGCAGATTATCGCAACGGTATCCTGAAGCTGAAGGTGAAGTTCGCCAATGAAACCGGTAAGGAAATCCCGTTTACGGTAGGCTATCGTCTGCTGAACAGCAAAGACGAACAGATAGCCCAGTCATCCGCACGCGCAAGCTACGGCCAGACAGAAGTGGAGTTCACCCCAAAAACAATCAAAGAACCACTGCAATGGACGGCCGAAACACCTGATCTCTATACACTTGTCATCAGCCTGAAACACACCAACGGAGACGTTATCGAAGCCACCAGCTGCAAAGTGGGCTTCCGCACCGTAGAGATAAAGGACAAGCAGCTGATGGTGAACGGCAAACCGATCCTTGTGAAAGGCGTCAACTACCATGAGCACAATGAACATACCGGACATTACGTTCCCGAAGACCTTATGCTGAAAGACTTCGAGCTCTGGAAGCGCTACAACATAAACACCGTCCGCACCTGCCACTACCCGCAACAGGAACGTTTTTACGAGTTGTGCGACCAGTATGGCATCTACGTCATCGACGAAGCCAACATCGAAAGCCATGGAATGGGCTATAATCTGAACGTAGGCGGAACATTGGCAAATAACCCGTTGTTTATGAACTCCCACGTAGACCGTACCCTGAACATGTACGAGCGTGACAAAAATCATCCCTGCATCATCACTTGGTCATTGGGCAACGAAGCCGGCAACGGAGTGAACTTCTACGTCACATACAACACACTGAAGGCGCTGGACAGCCGTCCCATACAATACGAGCGCGCCCAACTGGAGTGGAATACGGACATCTTCTGTCCCATGTACCACCGCCCCGCCCAGATCGAGAAATATGCCCAAAACCCCGAAATGACCCGTCCGCTCATCCTCTGCGAATATGCCCATGCCATGGGAAACAGCCTCGGAAACTTCCAAGAATACTGGAACCTCATCGAAAAATATCCTATCCTGCAAGGCGGTTGCATCTGGGACTGGGTAGACCAAGGATTTGCCGCCAAGACCTCCGACGGACGCAAATACTGGACGTACGGCGGCGACTATGGTGAATACGGCACTCCTTCCGACGGAGACTTCTGCATCAACGGCGTGGTATATCCCGACCGTAGCGTAAAGCCTCAGACAGAGGAAATGAAGAAAGTATATCAGAATATTAAGTTCCTCGACTTCGATCGCATAGCCTTTGTCGTAAAGATACGAAATGACTTTTCCTTTACCAACCTCAACAAGTTCGACTTCTACTACATCGTCCGCCAGCATGGTAAAGAAATCTACAAAGGGCGCATCAAAGACATCGCAGCCGAACCGGGCCAGACAGTCACCAGTCCGTTCCTGAATGGTATTCCAGCGGTCAACCCCTCAACCGGAGACGTACGCATTGAATTCTATGCTGCCATCCGTACCCCCGAACCGTTCCTTCCGGCAGGCACAGTCATTGCCCGCGAGCAAACCTATGTCTATACTTTCCATAAGAAAGACGCTCCGCAGCAGGCATTTGCCACTCCGGAAGATAATGGCAGACAGCTCACCTTCTCCGGTGCAGACTTCACAGCCACATTCGACAAGCAAAGCGGCTTGCTGGTATCCTACCGATACAAGAAACAGGAATTTATCCATAATGGACAAGGTCCCCGCCCCTTCTTCTGGCGTGCACCTATCGACAACGATTATGGAGCCCGGCTTCCCGTACGACTGAAAGCATGGAAAGAAGCAAGCTATCAGGAACCGAAAGCCGAAAACTTCGACATTGTGCGGGGCAAGGACTCCACAGCAGTAAAAGTGACCTACCGCTTTCCACAGACCGATGCCCGCTGGGACATTACATACAAGGTGTACAGCAACGGCGTTATCAAAGTGAACAACCACTTCGTAGCCGAAAATGCCCAAGCGCCAATGATACCGCGCGTGGGACTGCGCATGCAACTTCCCGCACGCATCACTTCGCTGGCCTACTACGGACGCGGTCCGGAAGAAAACTACCGCGACCGCCGCACTTCGCAATTCTTCGGTGAATACACCTCGGACATCAAAGACATGTACGAACCCTACGTCCGCCCGCAGGAAAACAATCACCGGACAGACATATATTGGTGTACACTCACCAGCAAGGCAAAAGAAGGCCTGCTCTTTGTAGCCGACCGCACTTTCGAGATGAACGTGTCCAATTATCCGTTGGAAAGTCTCGACAGCGGCGACTCCATAGAAAACGGCGCTCCACGCACCGCCAAGACCAATCATCGCCACCTCACCGACCCGCAAGCCGTTCCCTCGGTGGATTTCTTTATAGACTACCGCATGATGGGCATAGGCGGTGACAACAGTTGGGGAGCTTTGGCACACGAGCCTTATCTGATACATTCAGGCAAGCAGAATAGCATCAGCTATGGCTTCACGATTGTACCATTCGACAAGAAGACGGACTTCAAGAGTCTGATATATCAATATTAAACCGCAAGACAATGAAATCCTTGTTCTGCATGTTCTGTACTTTAGCAATAGCATCGTCCGTTTCTGCACAGGAAACGGGCAATGCCATGCTGAAATATGGATTGAACTTCCTCAAAACACCTTATGTGGCACATACGCTGGAAGTGAACGAAGAGGAGAAGCTCGTAGTCAATTTCGACGAAGTGGATTGCACCACTTTTGTGGAGTACGTACTTGCCCTGTCACTCTCCCCCGTCAAGAACGGAGCGATAGATAAGACTGACTATGCAAGAGTTCTACAAAAGATACGCTATCGCGACGGCAGGATCAACGGTTATACTTCCCGCCTGCACTACATTGCCGACTGGATAAACAACGGTGTCAAACATGGTTTTATGGAAGATGTAACCGCAGCCAACAGTCCCGACTCAATAGCGCTGTCCCTCAACTTCATGTCCTCACATCCCAAATCGTACAGGCAGTTGGCGTCTTCTCCCGAGAATGTCAGCAAAATAGAGAGTATAGAAAAAGCCCTTTCCGGACAGACATTCCATTACATCCCCAAAGCCAAACTTCCCGACGAAGGTTTTAGCTGGATAAAGAATGGCGATATTATAGCTATTACAACCAATGTTCCGGGTCTGGATGTCGCCCACATGGGAATTGCCTATTATGAAAAGGGAGTATTGAAATTGCTCCATGCTTCTTCCACCCGGAAAATGGTGGTTATTACGCAAAAGACATTGGCACAGATGCTGAAAAATAATAAAAGGTTTACGGGGATCAGGGTGGTAAGAATGAAATGATATAAAAAAAGAGGAATTTTCATTCCTCTTTTTTTATATTGGCAGGTGATATTATTGCATTCATAGGAATTAAAGGTATCAGATACTTTTCTAACGGAGTCCCTTTCAACTTTGTAAAAAAGATACCTCTCAAAGCTCCAACATTAATTTCACATAGATGTTCCAAAGCATCCGGCAAATTTGTTTCAAAGCCTTTCTCTGTTTCCATCTTTATAAAGGCAGAAAACGGATCAATCCTAAAATTGGTGTATACACCTAATTCAGCCAAAACACAATTATCGTGAGCCGATTTATATCTTGCCTTAACTTCTACCCCAAACTCTCCTTTTTCTTGATCACTCTTAAAGCTATGAATAAAGTCCACTTTTAGATCATCTGGCTTAATCGTAGAATAATCATAATCGTAATTAAATCTATAAAGAGTTTCTGTAAGGTTCAGCAAAGATATTTTTATATTTACAGGTACTGTTTTTGCCATATTATCAATTGTATAATAAATTATGTGAGGAAACCAAATCATAGTTATAACTATACGACTCCTGTTCGTATTGAGGTATAAACATATTCTTTCGGGAAGGTTTAACCTCAATAGTTATCCTATGATTAATTGTACTTTCAAAGGCAACCTCCTCTCTATTATCAAGCAAATGAATATCTAAAGCATGTTCTATATCCGATAACGTGTCTGTAGTAAAGTTATGTTTCCCAGACAACCATTTAGATATTTCAGAGGGACGCTTGCCCAGTATTCTGGAAAACTCTTTCTGGCTCATATTGCGTTTTTCTAATGTCTTGGCTATTTTAGCGGCAATTGCCATCTTGGATGCAGTTCTTCGCACTTCATCTTCTGATATATCAGACAATATCAAGTCTAAAAAAGTCCCTTTTTTAATTTTCCTCATAATCATTTATAATAAGTTCTCCGGAAATAATTCCGTCTTCGTTTAATTTTAAATCTTTCTCTTTTATGCGCTCGTTTATCAATTCTGCTATCCGCTTTATTTCTTCAACTTTTCCTGACAAAACAGGATCTTCTTGATAAGCCCTTATACTTGGAGACTTATAGCCACCTCCTCCCAGTATAATTAAAGATGAACCATAGCGCAAACAATAAACTCTGATCCTCTTAGCCCATACAGCAGCCACACCATCCCCTAACCTTCCTTCATTCAACTTAAAAAAGTGTTCCTGGCATCCTACTTTATTCCCCATAGCTATTAGTTCTTTCACAATCTCTCTAATTTCATTAGGGTATAAAGGACCGTTTTCTTCTACAAATTGATCGAACAATGTGTCTTCCGCATCATCTAACAAAACAGAATAAATGTGTGCTTTGTTCCCTGAAAACTCTTCTAAATCAACTAACTCAACTTTCACTGGCCACTATTTTTGTTACAAAAGTAATAATTATTATTAGAATAAATAACTTATAAGTGAATTTTATCGTTTAAGTTCAATTATCGAAAGTCTTATAAATACTCATTCTATATCAAGAATTTAAACAAAAACAGCCGGAATTGCTAAATCGAAGCAATCCCGGCTGCGCCTAAAACATAATAACCGCTGTTACCTGTCGTTTATCTGTTTTTCCTTTTCCTGACTATCAACGGTGCTCCAAGCTCTTCCCGTTCCACCACTTCAAGAAAACCACTTTGTTCCAATTCAAATAAAGCCGGATATACACGTAGCTTATCGGCACCGGAGTTCTGGATAATGTCCTCTACCTCAATAAAACTTAGGTGACCATTCATATAATCTATAATTTTTTGAGTATCAAGAAACTTATAATTTACATCCATATTCATTAAGTGTATTTTAAAACCTTCTTGCCAAAAAGATTCACCCATTTAAAGATGTTATTATTTGGAATAGTAAAACCCATACTCATTCAATACTGAGTATTCTCAAAATAACTAATAATGCTAATAAAAGATAGATGACAACCAATTCTTAATAGAATAGCTTTCATAGATTTCTTTAGGAGTATCTCGATAAGGCTCATTAAGAAACTTCTCCGGAACATAAGGCAAGTTACGATCAACAACTAATATATTATCAGGATTATAAAAATCATATTCTGTAATATAATAATTTGTTGTTATTAACTTTCTTTTGGCACCTAAAGTTTCAATACAACGCATAGTCAAACCTGTTTGCTTTGGATGTTGTACATCAATAATAATTCGTGAACCAGCATAAAGTTGAAGCAACAATTCTTTAGACATTGGCTTAAAATGAAACGTATGAACTGGAATTTGACGAAGATAAGAGTTTTGGATTTTCATTTTATAATACAATATTTTACTTGGAAAATAAAACCAAGTTAAACAAAGCCCACCCATTTTAATAATCTGTTCTTCAATTCTCTTTACAAGTTTGTATCTATCACTATGTGTAGTACCAACAAAAAGCATATCATATTTTATTTCCTTATCATAGTATGGAATATTTGCATAATCTGGCGTATAAAATAAGGGAAGAAAATGCAAACCTAAGCGTTCACAATCTATTTTATCAAAAGAAAAAACACGATCAAAATAAGGTAATAAATTTTGTGCATTACTATTATTAGCAATAGAATCCCAATGATAAATAATAAAATTTGCCTCTGGATGAAATTGCTTTAATCTACGTACATTACTTGCTGAAATAGATTCTCCTTTGATAAAGAATACATAATCGTATTCCTTCTGGAGTGTTTCTTTGATTATTTTATTATAATAATGATTGATATATCCCGCCAACAAATTCCTATTAATACGAATTACCCCCTTAACAAGAAAATTATTAGCTGGCCGCTCATCGTAATAGTCAACTATCGCTCCGACGGATTCCATTGCCAATCGGATATCATTTTGATATCCAAATAGATGAGCCGAGAAGAAAAGGATACGTTTACCTTGTAAAAACATTGCCAAATTCCTATTTATAGAGTCCTTTTCTTTTCATTTCCTCAATGGAAGATTCATATTTATCTTCGTGTATATCTTGTTCGTTAACCCACTTAACAAACTCACTAATGCCAGCATCGAAACTCCATTGGGGATTAAAGCCTAAAATTTCTTTAGCAATAGTAATATCTGCAAAATTATGGCGTATATCACCCAAGCGATAATTACCAGATACTGTAACAGGAACTTTTATTCCATACTTTTCAATTAATGTATTGGCAACCGTAAGAACATCTGTAGCAACACCTGTTCCTATATTGAACACATGCCCATTCGCCTCTTCTTTCTCTATTCCTAAAATAGTAGCATCTACTACATCATCAATGTAAACAAAATCCCGCGTTTCTTTACCATCCTCAAAAATATTAAGTCCATTCCCGTTCTTTATACGAGTGGAAAATATAGATAATATACCCGTATAAGGGTTAGATAACGACTGACCGGGACCATATACATTTTGATAACGGTAAGAGACAGATGCAATACCTATGGACGGACAAACAAGATGAACCAATTGACCTTGTACCTGCTTTGTTATTCCGTACACAGAAGTAGGATGAATTAAAGAATCTTCTGTAGTTCCTACAAGTTGTAAGGGTTTAGTACAACCGGGATATTTTACTTCAAAATCACCACAATTCATATCCTGTTCCACTCGTTCTACCGGATATACATATTGATTTAGCTCCTCACTATAATATCGGCCTTCTCCATATATAGCACGACTTTCTGCTACTACTACTTTTTTTACTGAATGTTTAGTATTAGTCAGAATATCAAGTAACAACGCCGTTCCACCGATATTGACATCCACATACTTCTGTATTTCATACATGGACTGCCCCGTACCGGTCTCCGCTGCCAAATGTACCACACACTCAATTTGCTCTAAAGCTCTACTCCAATCTTCTTTTGAAGTAACGCTCCCTTTAACAAATTTCACCTTACCCTTTATTGAATTGTAAAGAGAAGATGACTGTTCAGGATTACTGCCATGAATTTGTTCCGACAAATTATCCAATACAGTAACATGATAACCTTTAGACACAAGCTTTAGAGCAAGATTGGATCCAATGAATCCAGCCCCGCCTGTAACGAGAATATTCTTCATTATTTATTATATTGATTGATTAATTACAGATAACATTTGTTTCGCCGATTCTTCCCACCTGAACTTTTCAGCCGTTTCTACTCCGTGGAGAGCCAAAGATTTTCTCAAAGCTTCATCGTTCGCTAATCTCATGATAGCTTTTATTAATGCATCCTCATCTTTGGGCTCAAAAGTCAAGCAATTCTCACCTGTCACTACAAACTCATTTACTCCTCCGGAGTTACTGCATATCACCGCACAGCCACAAGCCATCGCTTCCAAAGGCGGTAAGCCAAATCCTTCCCACCAAGAAGTAGAGATAAAGATATCAGAAGAACTGTATGCAGTTGCTATATCATAATCGGACGCAGGTTTTACTATCCGCATGCCTGCTGTATCATAACCACTCAGGTCATCATGGCTAATCAAAGTAACAGAAGCTATGCGGTCTTCTATTTCCAAGGGTAATTTATGGTATGCATCTATAAAAGTCTGTAACCCTTTCAAAGGATGTTTCCGGGCTACTAAACAAATAGAAATACCGCCGTGTCCCTTATCTTTATTCTTTGGATTAAATATCAGGTGATTAACGGCGGGATACACCTTCATCAGCGGAACATCAGTCCGCTTTGAATCTTGGCAAAATCTATCATAGACATATTGAGAATTAAAAAGATATCCTACATGTTGTCTATATACCCTCAAACACAATGTTTTATATAAACCCAATAAAAGACCTTTACCCAAAATGGCGCCATCATCAAAAATTCGATAATCATCTGCTTGAATAAATCTATAAATCCTCTTTTTGTTTTTTATAAAAGGAATTAAAAGGCAAAAGATTGGGTCGGATATAACTAAATCTGCATTTCCCAAATGCCTGTTTACATAACGAATACAACGACATAAATTTAACCATTTAGCCATCTTGCTTAGAGCCTTCTTTCCTATTGCCGTATATTGTAAATTCGAAGATTTCTGAAACGTGTGGTATTCTTCTGAATTGTTTGGAAATAATACAGAAATATCATACTCTTCACACAATATGTTTGCAAGTTCTATAAAAACCCGATTCCCCCCTCCTGTTTTAATGGAAGGGGCGATAAAAACAATCTTATTCATGACAATATTTTTTTAAAATCATCTAAAATGACATTCGTTTCATATTTCTTCAGGAAATGTTCCCTGACACATGGATTATACGAGTATCCTGATAATGATTTAATTGCTTGAATAAAATCGTTTGCCTTTTCACAGACATAAGAACAGGGTATCGCATCATAACCTTGAAAGGCCTCCGGAGTCCCCATAATAATCTTGCCATGCATCATAGCCTCCGCTATTTTAACTTTCATTCCTCCTCCGGAAATAATAGGAGCAATCACAAAATCCGCATCCGCATAAAAGGAATCTATGGAATCTACCCCATCGTATATAATGACCTTGGGATTATTATTTTTCAATCTGTTCATTCCTCTACCTACCACCACCAATTGCATATCAACATGCGGCAATACTTCACGAATAAATAATTCCAGACCCTGAACATTACCAAAAAAGAAACTACCGACAAACAATCCTTTTTTCAAGGTGCCTATTCTCTTTTTTTTAATCTTTCCACTCAATACCGTATCCTTAAGAGATATAGGTAAAAGTAAATCTGCGCTTCTCTTATAATTGATATTCACGAGTTCGTAATCCCGTTTATTCAATACTATAATTCGGTCGGCATATTTACAAGTCATATTTTCATTCATTGTAACGGCATACAGTCTTATGATAGATAAAATATTACCGGTTTTCCACTGACCGATAACCATACTTCTTTCACAGTTATGAAAAAAACATATAACCTGCCCTGTCGCTTCTAAATTCAGACTTTTAACCAAATGCCCGTTTAATGATGAATCAATAAATACAAAATCAAATTTTCCTTCTTTCGCTATACGTACTATTTCTTTATCAGTCTTCTGTGTAGAGCCATTGGAATATCCACAAAATAACTTAAGTAAGGCCTTTAGTATAAAAATAAGCTTTGTTATCAATGTACCACCTGTAAATGAAAAAGCCTTTAAAGCATATAATTCCACATTCTCCTCCCCCAATATCCTTCTGCACATATCCAAATTGCGTAGAGAGCACACTCCACCGCCTGTCTGCGTTGAAGAAATATTAGAAGAAACAAACAATAGTTTCTTATTATATAGCATTGGGTAATAAATTAATCAAACCGATAGAGGCATTACATTTGTATGCGTCTTTCCGCTTCTTCAAACCGTTCGTTATTAAATAATATGTTTTTATACTGATGATAGGGTTGAGATTGCCCGGAAATCATCTTCAAGGAAGAATAGACTAAAAGCAATAAAAGAAAAAGCTTTTTATTGTTTGGAATCTTTAATATGGCATATAAGTCAGAATAGATAATCCAGTATGAGAAAATAAAAAGTCCCGCCATTCGTTGAGAAGCAGCATCTATTTGCCAAAAGAAATAGAATAGTATATAATACAAAACGTAGGCGTTCAAGTAAATTATGCTATCAGGTTTCGACCGGGCTAATTTAGTATACATCATCAGCACCACTATATATGTAAAACAACGCTCTATATAGCCTATTGATAGTAACTCTCCATTAGAACCTTCTTCAATATATGACTCTACCAATAATGATATACGTTCATACGATATATTATTCATAATAGGTATTAGTATATTTGAAAAATCTATTCGTAACCAGTATAGTAAATTCAAGAAAAGGAATACTCCCAAGAGAAAAGGGAAAGATAATCTTCTTTTTAAAATAAAATACGCCAACAAATAAAGTACAGAAGAGATATGAAATAAACAGCCTACTGTATTGACTAAAAAATACTTTTTAGAATCGCCCTTCTCCAGAAATCTAATCGAATATAAAAAGATGAACATGGCGATAGAGCCTCTCATCAAATTAACAAGAATTCCATACCCACCAAAAATAAAGAATAACAAGAAACCTAAACTGTAATATTTCACATTTCGGGAGAAAAAAGAATCTAATGCTATGATAGCTATTAACGTCCAAACAAATGTCCATACAAAATAATTAGGAATAATCGACTTTAAAAGATATACAACAGTTATAAAACCCGGCTCCCAATCATATTCCGATAGAACATAACCATAAGAATATCCATCCCACACTGTTTTTAATCCCTCAAAGAAAGGATAATAACTAAGGCAATCCGTATTAACAAATCCCCTTAAGCCAAAGAAGAAGAGAAAACTTCCCCATATTACAATTCTTATTTTCTTTAAGCGCCGGTCACCTTTTGCTTTTAAAGAAAATTCCCATAAAACAATAAGGAATAAATAAAATAGAAAAAGCAAATAAGGAAAAGAATAGGAAATATTATTCATCTTTTAAAGAGGCATTATCGCAAAGCCTTACTTATATTGCACATCTTAAGACCGTCTTTATAAGCCTTTTTCACAATAATACATTGAGATAAAGGCAAACGTCTTTTTAAAATGAAGCAATAATGAGCCACTGAATATAAGAACAGCAATCCTACCCGGAATACATTAAAATGTTTAAAGTTATAGTATACAACATTCCTATACTTATAATACAATGAGAAATCACTTTCGGTTCCTCCGGTAGAAATACTTTCTTTATGCCAAACCTGCGCCTCCGGTATATACATTAGCTTCTTCTTGCGAGCCCTAAACAAATAATCGGTATCATCATAGTATACAAAATATTTTTCATCCATAAATCCTACATCTTTAACCGTCGAAGCCTTTATCAACAGGAAACAAGTAGGAGCATATTCATAGCGTTTCCTCTTATTATATTTATCAGAATCTTCTTTCTTATAATCGATATGTGCAGTACCCCCTCTTAAACAGTCAAAGCGTCCGCCAGCATACCATATCAAAGACGAATTATGGAAGTAGATTTTAGGGACAACCATATCTACATTTAGCGAGATTAGACTGTCAAGCAATATTGTTATAGCATTCTTATCTATGACAATATCGTTGTTCGAAAACAAAATATAGTCACATTTATCATGGAGTGCCTCAATCATTCCAAGATTATTTCCCTGGGCAATGCCACCATTAACCGGATTCTCTATAAAAACAACCCTAAAAGGCATCTTATCTGCCATTTCCCTTGCTATCTGCAATGAGTTATCAGGAGACGCGTTGTCTATGACATACAAAATAAAATTCTTATATGTCTGTTGTTCTAAAGAAGTAAAGAAGTCTGACAATACAGATTCACTGTTATATAAGACGGTTACTATACCTATTTTATTCATTTATGTATTTTCTCTAAAGTATTCACAAAATAGATGTTTTATCATACAAAATAAAATAGTCTATTTCACAAGAAAATAATTTCTAATAAATGACTTTAGCTTTTGTACTAAAGTTTTTTCTCTCCAACTTCCATCACAATAATGCATACTATAAGATTGTTTAGATAATGTAGCCGCATTACCTGCAAAAACAGAAGAATCTAATATAATCATATTGTTATCCAAAACTTGCGTCTTATCTATATAACGGAAACCATATTTGACAGCCAAAGTAGCCATAATACCCGGATTAATAATATCTGTATATAATGAACCATCCGGATTTACAAAATGTCGATTTCCAAAATAATCTAAACATTCTTTTATAAATTCATTATTTGGTTTAGCTGCTATTAATGCCGCCAGAATGCCCATACCTTCAACAACCTTATTAGCTTCTAACAATTCTCCATTTGAACCTACTTGTTTACATCCATATTGTTTAAACAAATTTGGATGTAGCTCTATTGACGAGAAGAAATCATATTTTAAAAACTCATCGAAAGGTTTATATACTTTTACATCTGTATCCATATATATGCCTCCTTCAGTATACAAAGCATAATGGCGTATATAATCAGATGCCAAAGACCATTTCTTATTTTCTAAAGCTTCTTTTACCCATACTACAGAATTTACATCAAAATTTTGCTCATTCCAACATTTAATCTCATAATCAGGCATTACTCTTTTCCAAGAATCTACACAATCCTGAATAAAAGGGGACATTTTCCCACTCCCCAGCCATACATAATGAATAATTTTCGGTATATCCATAATATTTTATCAATAATTTATTGCTTTTTTGTAAAAGGTATTCCATATAAAAAACATCTATTCATTTAATAATCGAGCTGTTGACCAAAAAAGATTTCCAGCCTTATCCATACATACACGACTATATATCTGTTTCATAAAACGAATTGATAATATTGGTTTAAAAATTCCTTTTACTAAAAGTTTTATATGCTTTTTAGTAATAGTCCATATTGTTTTATCTGTATAGTTAATTTTGGGCCAAGGAGTATTCTGTCGATATGATTTATACAACCTTCTATACTTTTCATTATACAAATAATGCCATGGTTTCATAGCACCGGCAAAATGACGAATAGCAGGAGATATATGGGTTTCTTTCAGGCTTTCAACAGGATAATTCGTAAATACACCATACTCTTTTACCACATCATTCCATTTAGGTGGCAACTCTCCATATTTGTCAGATAGCAAATGGTTTAAAGCATCTTGATCCGTAGCAAAACAATATTGAGAACTTGATAGAATATACTCTAAAGCCCGTTTGCCGATATTATTTTCACGCCACAATTTCATATTAATAAGCATTACTCCAGCGTTAAAATATCTTCCATAAGGATTCAAATTCAAATATTTAAAAGCTCTATAAAAATAGGCTTCATAAATCCATAGCAAGTATCCATTCTTATCTTTAAAAAGGCGACTTTTATCTAATAAATTATTTTCTTTATATGCAGCATTATATTCAGTTACGGCATAAAGAATTTTTGTACTTTCAATATTTGACATCAGATTTCTGATATCTTGCATAACCAGTACATCACAATCCAAATAAAGTATCCAATCATCACAAGGTATTCTATCACAGAACAGACGTAGAAGCACACTTTCAGGATTAGATATATGAGATAAGGTCTGTACTCCTTTAAAGGGGGTAAATTCCTCCGAATCTACATATATAAAATTTATCGACTGAACCATATCTTTATAATGCTCCTTCATTTTTCTTATTATATCTGTATCCAAATGAACATAGAGTATCCAAAAATCCAGTTTTTCCGGACAATGTCGAATGATTGACTCCATAACCACAGAAGCATGAGGAGCATAGCCTGAATCGAAAGTTAATAATATATTCATTACAATGTTTTTACAGTTACTTAAAACAAAACTACTTCTTCAATAATGATACAATCCTATACAGATAGAAGCGAGAAAAACGATCAAAGCAGATAAATAAAATTAAGCTAAATACAGAATATGTTGAAATCAGAACAAAACAATGGAATAACCATTTCCCATAAGAAGTAGAAGAAAGAATCGGAAAAAAGTTTAAAATGTAAGTCACACATATACATGAAACAACTATCAAAAAAATATATTTCAGATAATATATAAGATATTCACGAATACTTTCTTTAAAACCATATTTATACAAGAAAAAAGGTTTCCAACCACAAACAATAATCAATAAACTAATAAGAATACCCCAAAGTACTCCTATTATTCCCCAATAATACCCTAATAAAATAGAGAGCCCTAAATTAAGTACAGCTTCTGTTATCGGAGCCCATGTATCCTGATATAATCCATAGGCTGCTAAAAACACATCGTTTATCCTTGTTAGATTAATGAATGCTATAATTAATAAAAGAATAAATGCAGGCTGTTCCAAAACATATTCATTCCCCACCCAAAGCACAATAAAAGAGTGTCCTAACTTATAAATAGTGAAGCAAACCACTGAAGCAAACCATATACGCAATGATGTTAATTCCCCAAAAACACACTTTATACGTTTTTTATCTCCTTCTGCAACTAAGTTTCCAACACCGGCATTGACACTATTAAATAAAGCATTCAACAACAAAGTTACTCCTACAATAATAAGCATATAATTCCCATAGATAGCAACCAATGTTAGTGAAGTGTATGCATAAATAACCATGGGGCTGGTTTGTTGCAAAACGACACCAGCTACTTGATGATAAAACACTTGCTTGGTTTTTGTTATAATCTCCGGATACTTCCGCTTAATTTTTCGACCTATTGAAGGGGTTGGCTTTAACCATGGGTATTCTTTTTTTAATAATCTATCCAATGCTACAGCCGTCGTAAAGGACATCATCAGTTCTAAAACCAACCAATATACATACCCATTACTCAAACAGCAAATAGCAGCTATCTGCAAAAGGACTTTTATTATCTTAAATCCCTGTGTGTTTAGTGTTATCTTATACTCTTTTTGGTCGGCAGTCAATACTATCTGACGGTAATTGACGAAATAGCCAAGAAGCGTACTTATCAACAATACGGTAAACGAACCATACGTATACCACATAGGCACTTTCGCTTTCTCAAAAATCAGCGGGAAAAAACACATCAATATGCAAGCTCCGGCAATAACCACATAAGCCACCCGACGATACAACCATCCTTGTACGGAAACTATCTCATTAATTACTTGAGTATTCTTCTCATAAATAGGTTTGTAGAGCGTAAAGGCGATAGCACCGCCAATCCCCAACTCCGCCAGATTAAGAAATCCTATCAGGTTCTGCGCCGTGGTATTCAGTCCCAGCACCTCAGCTCCCAAATAGTCCAGAAAGACTTTGCGGGAGAAGAATTGCAGCACTAAATTAATGAAATAAAAGATAAGGGCTACCTTCGCATTTTTGATGCTCTTGGCAGTCCGGGAAGATTCAGACACGCGAAATATATTTATATTAAAACATTTTATAACAGACTATTTGCTTTTAAAGCATTTACCAAAGTCTGATATATATTTTCAAGAGATTACTTCGAATTAAGAATAGAGATAATGATAATTTTATCGTCAGATTTTGTATAATAAATAACACTTGGGGGGTATTGACTAAATAGCTAATTTCTATTCATTCACTCTATTTAAATTAAAAGAGAAATCAAGTCTTCTGTCGCAGAAAACAACCAATTTATTTCCATCCCATTCGCCTATCAATCAAGTCTTCAACCTGTTCGTGAGGAATACCTCGCCCTGCCTTACATTCTGCGATGGCATGTTCCGTAAGTTTCTGCATAAAATCCACAGGTATAGATGCAACGAAATCATCCACACTGCGAGCGGTTTCATACATCATCGACGCTTCACTCGCCATCTGATTTTCCGTTTTCTGCTCTTCGTATGGTTTGGATTTGCTCATAACTTCCTAATTTTATTCAAAGATATACTGAAATATCGAGACTTCCTAACAGGATTCTGCTTATCTCAGAAAATAGTTTAGAATTTCTTCCCGAACACTATATTCATAAACGTCATAAAAAGTATCTTGATGTCAAAGCCCCAAGAACGGTGTTCCAGATAGAACAAATCGTAACGCAGACGGCGGAGCATTTTCTCCAAAGTATCGGTATAACCATTGTAAAGAGTGGCATACGATGTGACGCCCGGACGGATCTGGAACAAATAACGATAGCGAGGATCCTCCTTCATTATTTGGTCGATAAAGAACTGACGTTCGGGACGGGGACCGATAAAGGCCATATCACCACAGAA
>OLRA01000170.1_pt1 | contig 91432 bp, 90 predicted proteins | sample 1673011 | NCBI WGS metagenome assembly OLRA01 (sample SAMEA3136746, study PRJEB25190) | human gut metagenome | reverse complement strand
ATATCATTTCAACCGGCACAGAACACCGCAGACGAATGGAAAATATGCACTTGATCATATAGAAAAAGCCACCGGATTCGGCGACTTGCTACATAATCTGCATTATGTTGTTTTAAATTTCTTTTTAGCACAGAAAACACAACTGTACACATAAAATATAGCATAATATTGACGAATTGTAAAGTATTGGCAAATAAAATAGACATGACAACAAAGCCTTTTCGCTCATATCTTTTTAATGATAAGGAGAAGGCTTAATTTGTTGTGCTAAATTTTGTATTTTTAAGGTTTAATCAGATCTTTATATAATCCAGATACAACATAATGCAGATTATGTTGTATCTAGAGGTGATTAGATCATGCCTAAAATAGCAGAAGTAATAAAATACGAGGGTGACAACAGTACATTCATCTGGAAGCACCCGCTTGAAGATTTTAATTCGCTTACTCAACTTGTTGTCCATGAGTCGCAGGAAGCAATATTTATGATGAACGGACAGGCTCTTGATTTGTTCGGTCCGGGCAGATATACACTTAAAACGCAGAATATTCCGCTCATTTCAAAGTACATAAACAAGACTACGGGCGGCAAAACGCCGTTTCATTGTGAAGTTTATTTCATCAACAAAACCGAGCAATTGGCAATTAAATGGGGCACGGACAGTAAGGTTCAGTTTATGGAGCCTACATATAATTTCCCTATTTCCATCGGTGCAAGCGGTGAAATGAGCCTGCGTGCAGAAGATTCAAGAAAACTGCTTGTTAAACTTGTCGGCACAGAAAACTTCCTGGGTCAGGATAATCTTGTCAGGTATTTTCGTGCATTTCTCATGACTAAGGTCAAGTCATATATTGCGCAGGTTATCCGTGAGCAAAAAATCAGCATTTTTGAAATTGATGAGCGTATAAACGATATGTCAGCCGCTCTTTTAAAAATGTTAAAACCCGATTTTGAGGACTATGGCATTTCACTTGAAAGATTTTTTGTAACCACGATAGTTAAGCCTGACGGTGAATCGACTTACGAAAAATTCAAATCACTTCATTTCAGACAGTATGCAGACATTGCCGAGGCTAAAATCCGTCAGCAAACGGCGGTTATTGATGCCGAAACACAGGCACAGCGTACCGTAATTGAATCGCAGGCTATGGCAACAAAGCGTCAGCAGGAGGGTTATACCTATCAGCAGGAGCGTGGCTTTGATGTAGCACAGGATGTGGCACAAAACGAGGCTGTCGGTCAGTTTACAAATATGGGCGTAGGCTTCGGCACTATGGCGGGAGTAGGCGGTGCAGTCGGCGGAGTTGTCGGCAATGCCGTAAGTAACGCTCTTGACAGTGCAAATCAGCCACAACAACCGGCACAGCCACAAGACGATATGGCACAGTTCCAGGCAAAAATACAAAAACTTCAAATGATGAAAGATTCAGGAATGCTGACTGATGAAGAATTTGCAAATATGAAGCAACAACTTTTGTCATCTATTATGTAGGAGGGGAAAAATGAAAAAAGGTATTAAATTTTATGCGCCTTGTTGGGCAATCGCACTTGCAGTATTTAATGCAATCACATTTGCCGTGCCGATTACGGTTAATGTTAATAAATTTACACCGTCTTTTTGGATAGGTTACGCATTTATTACGCTGATGTTTATCGCTCAACTTGCTTGCAGTATTTTGTTTTTTAAGCAGGACAGCAAAGAAAAGAGATTTCTTAATATTCCTATTATCAGCTTGAGTTATACGGCACTTCTTGTATCAATGATTGTCGGCGCTGTTGCAATGGCTGCACCGTTTATACCTTATTGGGTAGGCATTATTCTTGATGTGTTGATAGTCGCTTTTTATGCTATCGCAATTATTTCATCAAAAGCGGCGGCAGATACAATAGAAAATATTGATAACAAGGTCAAAACGCAAACATTTTTTATTAAGTCACTTACAGTCGATGCGGAAAGCCTTGTATCTCGTGCAAAATCGGAAGAAACAAAGGCGATAGCCAAAAAGGTTTATGAGGCAATCCGCTACAGCGATCCAATGTCAAATGAGGCTCTTTCGTCTATTGAATCTCAAATTACAATTAAATTCAACGAGTTTTCAAATGCAGTAATTGAGGATAATAAACCAACTGCAAAAGCTATTGGCAACGAGCTTATTATACTTGTTAATGACAGAAATACGAAATGCAAATTATCGAAATAAGAGGAGAAAACAATGTCGATATTTAAGTGTAAAATGTGTGGCGGAAGCCTTGAGGTAGAAAAAGGTCAAACCATTTGCGAATGTGAATACTGCGGTACTAAGCAAACGGTTTCCGCAACCGATGATGAGGTTGTAACCAATCTGTATAATCGTGCTAACAATCTTCGTATTAAATGCGAATTTGATAAGGCACAGGAAATTTACGAAAAAATCGTTGCAAAAAAACCTAATGAAGCGGAGGCTTATTGGGGTATTGTTCTTTGCAAGTACGGTATAGAATATGTCGAAGACCCTAATACATATAAAAGAGTGCCTACCTGTCACCGTACTCAACTTGAATCTGTTTTGACTGATGTTGATTATCTTTCTGCTATAGAAAATGCTGATTCTAACCAAAGGTTGATTTATGAGCAAGAAGCTAAAGAAATCGACAAACTGCAAAAGGATATTCTTTCAATCGTTCATAACGAAAAACCGTTTGATGTGTTTATTTGTTATAAAGAAACAGACGAAAACGGTAAAAGAACAGTTGAGAGCGTACTTGCCAACGATATTTATTATCAGCTTACGCAAGAGGGCTTAAAGGTGTTTTATGCCGCAATTACACTTGAAAACAAACTCGGTCAGGAATATGAGCCGTATATTTTCTCTGCGCTTAATTCCGCAAAGGTTATGCTTGTTGTCGGTACTAAGCCTGAAAACTTTAATGCTGTTTGGGTTAAGAACGAATGGTCAAGATACTTAAAGCTTATGAGTAATGACCGTTCAAAAACTCTTATTCCGTGCTTTCGTGATATGGACGCTTATGATTTGCCCGATGAGTTTTCACATTTGCAAGCGCAGGATATGAGCAAAATCGGTTTCATCAACGATATTGTCAGAGGTATTAAAAAACTCGTCGCACCGGCAAAGAAAGAGCCAACTAATACAGTAGTTGTCGAATCAAATAATACAGATATTGCACCGCTTCTAAAGCGAGCATTTATTTTCCTTGAAGACGGTAATTGGAAAGATGCTGATGAATATTGTGAAAGAGTGCTTGACATTGATCCCGAAAATGCACAGGCATATCTCGGTAAATTAATGGCTGAACTAAAAGTTCACAAGCAAGACGATTTGGCAAAATTAGAAACCTCATTTGATGAAAATGATAATTACATAAAAGCGGCTCGTTATGCGGATGAGAAACTTCGTGACAAGTTAAATTCATATTTGGATGTAATTCGCTATAACGCTGATGAAAAAATGTATAAAATATCTGTGGATTTAATGGCAAATGCTAAGACAAAAGAAGATTTTATCAATCTTGCAGAAAGTTTTGAATTATTGGAAAATTTCAAAGATTCAAAAGAATTAGCAGCTAAGTGCAGAGAAAAAGCAGAAGAAGCAAGAAAAGAATCAATCTATCTTAATGCAATTAAATTTTATAATAGCGATTCTGTTGCTAAGGTAAAAAAATCTATTGAAGAATATAATAAAATAGCCAACTATAAAGATGTTGACAACAGAATCCTGCTGTCTGAAGAAAAAATTAAGCAGCTCAATTCTATTGCTAATGAAAAACAAATTGCGTATTCGAAAAAAAGAAAGCGGAAATTTACAATTGTCTTATCTATTATTACTGTAATTATAGTTGGAATTATTTTGGCTTTTGTAATAACCAATGTTAATAAATCAAATAATTACAATTCCGCTGTACAGATGTTGGAGTCGGGTCAATATCAAGAAGCGTATGATTTATTTCGTGAACTTGGCGATTATAAAGATTCCGAAAAACAAATGGATAATGCTAAAATCGAAGCCCAAATAAGTAATTTAAAAAATATAAATGTTGGTGATGTAATAAAATTCGGAATTATTGGAGACGAGGATATTGAGTGGCAGGTGCTTGATAAAAAGGATAACGAAATATTTGTTATAACAAAGTATATTTATAGTTGTGACACATATGACGGTTGTGATTGGGAAAGCAGTTTTATAAGAAAAAAACTAAATACTGATGTCGGTTATAGTGATGACGGTTTTTATTATTATTTTTATTTTAATGAAGACGCAAAGACTATGATACAAACTACTAATGTTATATATAAAGATGAAAATGGCACAGAAAAAAATACTGCCGACAAATTGTTTCTCTTATCTGTTGATGAATATAACAAATATTTTAAAAATCCAAGTGAAGCGAAATGTACGCCTTCAAAAAACAATCCTTCAAAAAACGGTATATTAGATCATTGGGATTGTTGGATGCTGCGCTCACCGACGAGCGGTCTTTCAAGAGAAGTAGAGTGTGTTAGTGGATCTGGAGAAGTGCTTAACTCGAGCGATATTTATGACGAGTATTATGTAGGCGTTCGTCCTGCAATGTGGATAAATTTAGAAAAATAAATTAAGGAGATTTAATATGAATACTACAAATCCAAAAATAATTGGCCTTTGGGGCAAGGGTTCAAGAGGTAAAACACATACATTGAATTTAGTTGTCGTTTTATTAAAAAATCGTGGCGCAACTATTATTAAGGGTGAGATACCTGCCGATTTTAGCAAGGACGGTATATACATAGTAGAATATCATAATAAGAAAATCGGTATTGTAACTTACGGTGATGACGGTAAAACGCTTTCTAAGGCTTTTGGCGATATTGAAAACGATTGTGATTTGTATATCTGTGCCACAAGGACAAAAGACAGTTCGGTTGAATTTGTCAGGAGCGGATATTTCAATATTGTTTGGGTTGAAAGATGGAGCATTACTACAGAAAACTGCCAGCTCAATCACATGGATGAACTCCGCCAAAAGGCAAACGAACTTCAAGCTATGGGTATAATTGATATTATTGATGCCATATGATAAAAGAGCAGCCCCCGGGCTGCTTTTTATTTTTACACACCAAGCAAGACAGCAGTATTTCTAATAAACCCGGCGGTTTTTCTGAAGTCCGGCCGGTATGCGCGTGGTATAGTAAGACTGTGTGCCGGGCAACGAGAACCGAATATAGACAATCGCCGCCGGGCGTAACCCTGTAAAAAGCGCAAAAAAGACGGAACCGCTCTACATGGTTCCGTCTTTCGTTTTGCTTGATGGACTTACTCCCCCGCCTCGGTAGAGAGCAGCACCCGGTCGTTGTCAAACTCCTCACCGGAGGTAACCTTAAACTTATCCAGCAGATCCTTGGTGGTCAGTTTCTTCTTCTCCTCACCGCTTACATCATAGATGATCTTGCCCTCGTTCATCATAATCAGCCGGTTGCCGATGGCAATGGCGTCCTTCATATTGTGGGTAATCATAATGGTAGTCAGGTGATCTCGGGCCACGATCTTCTCCGTCAGATCCAGCACCTTCTTGGCGGTCTTAGGATCCAGCGCTGCGGTGTGCTCATCCAGCAGCAGCACCTTCGGCTTCTTCAAAGTGGCCATCAACAGGGTCACCGCCTGGCGCTGACCGCCGCTGAGCAGACCCACCTTGGAGGTCAGGCGGGTATCCAGCCCCAGATCCAGCTCCTTGAGCATCTCTGCATACTGAACCTTTTCTTTTTTACTAACGCCGGAACGCAGGGTTCGCCCCTTGCCACGGCGAGCGGCGATGGCCAAATTCTCGGCGATCTGCATATCCGCAGCCGTGCTGGTCATGGGGTCCTGGAACACACGGCCGATGAACTTGGCGCGCTTGTATTCCGGCAGCTTAGTCACATCCTTGCCGTCGATCACAATGGAACCGCAGTCCACCGGGTACACACCGGCAATCATATTCAGCATCGTGGATTTACCGGCGCCGTTGCCGCCGATCACCGTTACAAAATCGCCCTCGTTCAAGGTCAGATCAATGCCGCAAAGGGCCTTTTTCTCATTGATGGTGCCGGGGTTAAATGTCTTTTGTACACCTGTGATTTTAAGCATTGTCCTTGTCCCCCTTATTCGTCTTTACATGCTTGGCGCTCAGCTGCCCTTTCCAGTACGGCACGCCCAGGAACAGCGCCACCACCAAAGCGGAGAACAGCTTCAGGTCGTTGGCGTTCAGACCCATTTGCAGCACCAACTGAATGACAATATAGTAGATCACGCCGCCCAGCACCGCTGCCAGCAGGCGCAGAGCAAAGTTCTTGAACAGCTTGCCAAAGATCACATCGCCGATGATCACGGCCGCCAGGCCGATAACGATAGCGCCGCGGCCCATATTGATGTCCGCAAAGCCCTGATACTGGGCCAGCAGACCGCCGGACAATGCCACAATGCCGTTGGAGAGCACCAGTCCCAGCACCTTGTTGAACCCGGTGTTGATGCCGTTGGCGCGGGCCATGGCCTCATTGCACCCGGTGGCGCGCACGCCGGCGCCCAGTTCCGTGCCGAAGAACCAGTACAGCAACCCAATGATCACCAGCGCAAAAGCACCGCCGACGAGAATGGATTTGGGAATATACCGCAGGGATACCAAGATCCCGTATTCATCAATATTCAGCGCCACATTGGCACGACCGCTCATAATCCGCAGGTTTACGGAATACAGCGCCAGCTGGGTCAAAATACCTGCCAAGATCGCCGGTATGCCAAACTTGGTATGCAAAATACCGGTAACCAGTCCGGCAATACACCCGGCCAAGAACGCCAGCAGCATGGCCAGCCAAATGTTCATCCCTGCAATGGTACACACCACCAGCACGGCGCCGCCGGTGCCAAAGCTGCCGTCCACCGTCAAGTCGGCCAAATCGAGAACCTTAAAGGTCAAATACACGCCCACTGCCATGATACCCCAGATGATACCCTGGGCACAAGCACCGGGCAAAGAAGCTAAAAATCCGCTCATTGCACAATCTCCTTCAATTTAAAGTGCTAAATTCGCAAAGCGTAGTCCTATCTTACCAAATCCGCCGTAAAAAATCAAGTAGAGGACGCCAATATAAAGGACGCCAATCTCTCCACCACCGAACCACACGCCGAATCAACCACACAAAAACCGGGCAGCATTTCTGCTGCCCGGCATCGTAGCAATGTTTAACCTTCGATTGCCTTGTAGCCGTCTACCACCTTCACGCCCAGTGCCTTGCAGCGGGCGGCGTCATATTCCTTGGTCAACTTATCTTCCGGCACAAACTCAATGTCCATGGTTGCCGGGTCTTTGCCGTTAACCAGAATGTCATAAGCCATTTCGCCGGCCTTGTAGCCGATGTCGTAATAGCTGATGGACAGAGTGGCTATACCGCAGCCGGAGCAAATGCCCTCCTCACCGGCAATAATGGGTACGCCGGCAGGCTTTGCAATGTTGTCAATGGTCTTGGCGCTGGAGGCCATGGTGTTGTCTGTGGGAACATACAGCACATCGCTGTTCTGGCGAGCCAGCTTGGTCACAGAAGCGATCTCATTGGAGTCCGCAGCGGTGTATTCCTTCACCTCCAGGCCCATTTCCTTCAGCTTTGCGCCCACAACGGTAGCCTGGTACTTGGAGTTTTTCTCCGCTGAGCAGTACAGAATACCCACTTTCTTGGCATTCGGCACCCACTCTTTAACCATGGCGGCCTGCTTATCCAGCGGCGCCAGGTCGGCGGTACCGGTCACATTGATCCCGGTCTTGGTGGCAGTCTCGTCCTTCAGACCCAGAGCCACGCCGTAGCTGGTGACGGAGGTACCCACAATCGGAATGGTGTTGGTTGCCGTGCGGGCAGCCACCAGTGCATCCGTAGCGTTGGCCATGATCAGGTCCACATTCTGGGACACATACTGGTTAACAATGGTGGAGCACAGGGTGGAATCGCCGGCGGCGTTCTGCTCTTTGAAAGTCACCTTGTCGCCCAACTTGTCCGTCAGCGCCTTCTTAAAGCCCTCGGTAGCCTTGTCCAGTGCCGGATGCTGCATGGACTGGCAGATACCTACGGTATAAGTGTCCTTGGCACTGCCGCCGGAACAACCGGCAAATACAGAAGCCACCAGCAGCCCGGACAGCGCCACGGCAGCGATCTTCTTCACAACCTTATTCATTGTAATAACCCCTTTTCTCGGTAAATTTATGATGATTTTAGTTTAGCACATAAAAGCGTTAAAGTCAACACCTTTTTTCTTGCATAAATGCCTGCCCGGGTGTATAGTGAAGTTATCCTAACGAAAAGAGGATATTCCTATGCAACTGAACCCGTACCAGGATCTGCCCTGGGAGTAGCTGATGCCCACCGCCCGGCGGAAGCTGCTGTGCAGCGACAAAAACTATATGTTCGTCTTAATGGAGTGCAAGGCCGGCACTGCCCAGCCACCCCACAGCCATCCCCACACCCAGGTGGATTACCTACTGGAGGGCGAGATTGATATGCAGGTGGGTAACGAAGTGCGCCGTATGCACGCCGGCGACATTGTGCAGGTGCCCGGCAATGTGCCCCACGCCTTTTGCCGGGTCTACCAAGATACCCGCTGGCTGGAATTCTTCACCCCTGCCCGAGAGGACATTTTGCCCCGGGAAGAACAGAAAGAAAAAGAATAATTCAAACCCTTTGGCGCCCCTTGTTGCAAGGGGCGCGCTTTTTTGTTTTGCTTGTTCCAATAAATAAGTAAGGGCGGCAATCTGCCGCCCTTACCAAAATTACAAACAACATCACACCACCTACAAAGCCCGACGCTTCCTTTTCCCTGCCTGCCGAATATAAAGCGCCCCGCAAAATCCGGCGCAAACGACGGCAGCAATGGGCACGGCCCACCAAACAGCCCCGGTGCCCAGGGGTGCCGCCAGGCACGCACCCACGCACAGGCACAACGGCAGCGCACCGGCGGTAACCAGCGCCGATTTGGCTCGGTTTACCGACTGGAAATAGGCACTCACCGTCAGTACCGGCGGCAAGAACAACAGAGCCGGTGCCAACCGCCGCAAGCAGTAGACACCAAATTGCACGATCGCCGGATCGCGAGTAAAAATACCCAGCAGCGCTCCGCTCAGGGTATAACACACTGCCACAGCAACCACCGCATACACCAGCCCCAGCTGCACCGTGCGCACCACCGTTTGGCGTACCCGGCTATGCAGTCCGGCGCCGTAGCTGCTGCCGATGATCGGCGCTGCCGCCAAACAAAGGGCGGAGAACGGCGCCAAGGCAAATTCCGCCAACCGACTCACATAGCCAAAGGCCGCCACACCTACTGTGCCTGCCCGAGGCGCTAACAAACCGTTCATCACCACCAGCACAACAGACAGACTGCCCATTTGCACCAAGGTGGGCAGCCCCAGAGTCAAGATCCGCCCTACTGTGGCGCGATCCGCCCGCACGCCACGAAATTGCTGGCAGGAAAACCGGGTGAAAAACAATACGCTCATACAAAAGCTCGCCGCTTGGGCGATCACCGTGGCCCACGCCGCACCGGCAATACCCAGGTGCAGCCGATAGATCAGCAACCAATCCAGCAACAGGTTCACCCCGGTAGGCAACAGCCAGATCCAAAGGCTGTAATCCATACGCCCCTCCGCCCGTATAATAGACGAAAACCCGGTGGAGAACACATTGCCCGCTGCCAAAATGGTAAAATAGGTGCGGGCATAAGGCAAGATCTCTGCCGTGGCACCGAACAGCCGCAGCAGCGGCGTGCGAAACAACAAGCAAACGCAGGTAATCCCCAGCGCTGTGGTGTAAAAGAACGCCATGGCGCTTTTTGTAACCCGGCCTGCCGCCCGGTAGTCCTTTTGCCCCAAACAGGGCGACACCAGTGCCCCGGCACCGGCGCCAACCATTTGGGCAATGGCACCCTGCAAAACCGTCAGAGGAAAGACCACGCTGATTCCCGCAGCCGCCAGGTCGCCTACCCCGTGGCTGACAAACAACGTGTCTGCCACATTATAAAAGGCACTAAAGAGCAGCGAAGCCAGAGTGTACGGCAGGTGCCGCAGCAGACGGCCGGTCACCGGCGCAGTGGTCAGCGCCTGCGCCTTGTCCTGCGCCTTTTGGCGCCCGCCCTTACCCACGGCGCAAAGCGGCAAAGGCCGCCTTGTAAGCCACAGAAGCACCACCTATATCCACCATCCAGCCCTGGCTCAAGGGCGTAAAGCGATAATATTTTTCCACTTCCTGGATCAACGCCAGCAGCCCCTGGGCAAAGGCGTAGCGCAGCCGGGTCTCTCGGTTGACTTGCACCGGTACCCGGCAAAGGGCGTTGTGGGCTGCCAAGGACAAAGTCTTTTTGTCCAGCGGCGCAGTAAAGGACTCCAGCGACAAAAAGTCCAACACCGGGTCGCCCCACAGGCTGCGCTCCGGGTCGATCCAGGCAAACCGGGTTTGTCCGTCCACCGTATGGCACAGGATATTGCTGCTCCACAGATCAAAATTCACCATCACGCAAGGTGCCGCCGCCAGCACTGCCCGATACTGCCGGGCATACGCCAGCAGGCGCTGCCCGCGGCGGCTGGTCTTGCCCATACGCCGGGCGTCTGCCAGCAGGTTCTCAATCATGGAAATGTAAGCGTCCGCCCAGTTCTCATACAGCCCATTTTGCACATAACCGTAGCCGGTGCCGGACACATTATGGATCTGCGCCACCATCTCCGCCGTGCGCCGGTGCTTCTCCGCACTTGGCAGCGGGCACTTGTCTCGGTGCACCCCGGGCAGTCGCTCCATCACCACCCAGGGTGCGCCGCACAGGTTGCCCGCCGGGTCACTATACAGAATATCCGGCACAGTAATCTCCGTGTGCTGCCGGATCTGATCGTACCAGTACAGCTCGGTGGCCAGCATATCCCGCTCATAGGTCATCACCGGCACCTGGGGTCGGGGTGCAATCTTCATCACCACCGGCGGGTTTGTCTCCGCTGCAAAAACGGCGTTGAACATACCGTCCCCCAGCAGCCGAAATTGCACCCCCGCGCTGTCCAGTCCGGCTTGTTTCAGCATATCCCGCAGCACCGCATCGGTAGGCAGGGTCTTGGTCTTACTTTTCATATTTTGGTCACTCCTTTCCAACGCTATCATAGCACAACCCCCCATTTTGTCTACCAAAAAGCCGAGAAAATACAACAAATCCCCATCGACTTGCGCCGCCCCGGTTGACGGACAGCCTCCGGGCAGCTATACTGCACTTAGGGGGAATTCAAATGGATAGTGCATCTTTAATGAGTATTCGGGTGATCCCGAAAAGCGTCAAGGAAGAAACCGGACACCACGCGCTGGAGCGACTGCACCATACCCCATACCGGGACGAGGTGCGCCTGTTCTCCTGCCTGCAACGGGGTGATCTGAAAAAGCTGATCTACGAACTGGGGCAGATCGGCATACAAAATATTACCGTAGGCCAAATGTCGGAGAACGACTTGCAGCAGCAAAAATATATGGCTGTCAGCTTTATCACCCTGGCCACCCGCTACGCCATTCAAGGAGGACTGGGCGAAAGCGACGCCTATGCGTATTCGGACGATTTTATTCGCCGCATTGACGCGGCCAGCGCCAAGCGCACCGTGCACGCCGCCATTGTGGACGGCGCCATTGAACTGACCAATATGGTCAGCCGGGCGCAAAAGGACCTGACCTACTCACCCCATGTGCGCCGCTGCATTGCCTATATCAACAAAAACCCGGACCGCAAGCTGACGGTGGCTGCCGTGGCCGCCCACTGCGGCCTGTCGCCGGACTATCTCTCCCATCTGTTCAAATGCGAATTGGGCGTAAATCTGAGCACCTATATGACCGCCCAAAAACTGGAGCTGGCCAAAACCCTGCTGTGGGAGGGCTGCGCCGCCGAGCAGGTGTGTTACAGCCTGGGCTTCTCCTCCCAATCCCATTTTATCGCCCTGTTTAAGCGCCGATTCGGTATGACCCCACGGGAATACACCGCCCTGCTGGGCACAGAAAAGTGAAGGTATAATAACAGCGCCCCTTGATTTGCAAGGGGCGTTTTTTGTTTTACTTGCCGTAGGGCGGGGGCTTGCTCCCGCCGTCCAATCCCTCCGTCTGCTCGCAAGCTCGCATCCACCTCCCTTTGCAAGGGAGGCAAATCGGTTACAACACCTTAGGCTCCCTTGTAAAGGGTGACTCCCCGCAGTGTGGGGAGATGTCGCGCAGCGACAAAGGGGACGAGTGCCAGTTAGGCGCTGTCAGCGCAGCTGACTGAGGGATTTGCGGGCGGCAGATTGCCGCCCCTACCAAGCATCAAATCAAATACGGTCCGATAGACAAAAGACGCAAGCACGCGCTGCAAATCCCCACGCCGCCGCACTTCACCCTTGATTCTTCCGCAAAAGGTGGTATAATCGTTGTGCACATTTTTTGTATGCGGAGAGGAAATTATGAAATATAACAGAAGCGCGACTTTGCGCTTTGCGTTCAAGCAATCGCTGCCGGTGCTGTTCGGCTACTTGTTTTTAGGCGCAGCGTTCGGTATTATGCTGTTTAAGGCCGGCTACAATTGGGTGTGGGCAGCGCTGATCTCGCTGCTGGTGTATGCCGGGTCCGGCCAGTTTCTGCTGGTGTCGCTGATCTCCTCCGGCGCCGGGCTGGCCACCACCGCACTGATGACGCTGTTTATCAACACCCGCCACATGTTCTATGGCCTGTCTTATATTGAAAAGTTCAAGGCCGGCGGCTGGCGCTATCCTTTTATGATCTTTACTTTAACGGACGAAACCTACTCGGTCAACGCCTCCATTCTATCTGTGCCGGATGGGGTGGACGAGCCCCGGGCGCGCTTTCTCATCGGCGAGCTTGACCATGTGTACTGGATCATCGGCTCCGTGCTGGGCTCTCTGCTCAGTGCCGCCCTGCCCATGGACTTTACTGGCATTGATTTCTCTATGACCGCCCTGTTTGTGGTGATTTTTATTGACCTGATCCGCAACCAAAAGGGTCGCGCCGGGTTAATCGGCGCGCTGGGGCTGTGCGCCGGCATTCTGTGCCTGCTGATCTTCGGGGCAGACAAGTTTCTGCTTCCCTCCCTGGTGCTGACCGTGGCGGTGCTGTCCGCCGGACGCCCCTTCTTTGATCCGGAACGGAGGGCTGCCAAATGACCAACACCCATTTGCTGATTATGGTGCTGGTGGCTGGCGCCTGTACCTTTGCCACCCGCCTGTTTCCCTTTGCCCTGTTTGGGGGCAAAAAGCAGGTACCCAAGTTCGTGCAGTACCTGGGCAATGTGCTGCCGGTAGCGATCCTGGGCATTCTCATCGTCTATTGTCTTAAGGATTTTGAGCAGGGCAATGTGAACTACATTGTGCCCCAGCTGATCGCCGTAGCGCTCACCGCCGGGGTGCATCTGTGGCGCAAAAACACCCTCCTGAGCATCGCCGTGGGCACCATCGGCTATATGCTCCTGATCCACTTTGTGTTTGTGTGACAAAAACAAAAAATACAAAAATGACCGCACCGGGAATGGTGCGGTCATTCTTTTGCTCTCAGTGATATTCACACCGCAGCGGGGACAAAGCGATAGCCACGGCCCCACACTGTATGGATCAGATCTAAATTAGAATCCAGCTCCTTGAATTTGTCTCGGATCCGGTTTACATGAACGGTGACGGTAGAGGTCTCGCCCAAGCTGTTGTACTGCCAAATCCGATCAAACAGCTGTTCCTTGCTAAAAACTTCGTCCGGGTGGCCGGCCAAAAAATACAGCAGCTCAAACTCCTTATTGGTCAACGCCACCTCCTGCTCCCGAAACCAGGCACGGCGGGTGGCAGGATCCAACCGCAGGGCACCACTCTCCAGCACTGCGTCCTTGGTCGGCGGGTGCGCAGCGCCGTCGCCGGTGAGCCGCTCATACCGGCTGATATGCGCCAGCACCCGGGCCACCAACTCACCGGGGGAAAAGGGCTTAACCACATAGTCGTCCGCACCAACGCCCAGGCCCTTGATCTTGTCCAAATCCTCTTTCTTGGCACTGACTAAGATAATCGGTACATTCTGCTCCCGGCGAATGGAGCGGCAAACCTCCAGTCCATCCATTCCCGGCAACATAATATCCAGCAAAATCAGGTCAAACCGACCATCCAACGCCGTGCGCAGTCCGGAGGGGCCGTCCGCTGCCACCGATGCCTGTAAGCCTGCCGCCTCCAGATAATCCCGCTCCAGCCCGGCAATGCGTGGGTCGTCCTCAATAATCAATATCTGCTTCATCTGCAACATGCTCCCTTTTGGGTAACGAAATAAAAATCGACAGCCCCGCGTCCGTATGACTGCGGGCCCAAATGGAGCCGCCGTTCTGCTCTACAATTTGCTTGCACACCGCCAGCCCCAGTCCGCTGCCCTGGCTCACCTGGCTGCGGGCCGGATCCGTGCGATACATGGCGTCAAAAATCTTGCGCAGCTGATCCTTATCCACGCCGATGCCGTTGTCTGCAAATTCCAGGATCACCACCCGATCATAGGCGGTGGCCGTCAATGTCAACCGACCGGGCACACCCGGGCGAGCGTACTTAACCGCATTGCCCAGAATGTTCAAAAACACCCGGCGAAAAGCGTCCGTGTCGATCTCAATCTGCGTATCTGCCGGACAGTGATTTTCCAGCGCAAAGGTACAGCCGCGGTCCTCCATAAAAGCCGTCAGCTCCGGCGCAGCATCATCCAGCACCGCTTGCAGCTGCACAATGGAGCGATCGTTGCCTGTGCTGCCCAGCTCCAGCTTGGACAGCGCCAGCAGATCATCGAGAATTTTCTCTGTCTGCACAGCGGAGTCGTAAATGGTCTGCAAATACCGCTGCTGCTTCTCCGGCGTGTTGGCAATGCCGTCCCGCAGCCCCTCGGCGTAGCCCTTAATGCTGGTGAGCGGGGTGCGCAGATCATGGGCAAAGCCGGCGGTCATCTCCCGCCGCAGTTGCTCGCTTTTTTCGCGGCTCTCAATGGTCTCTTTCAGCCGCAGGCGCATGGCGTTAAAGCTCTCCACCGTTTGGCCCAACTCATTGGTAGAGTCATAGTCGATCTGATAATCCAGATTGCCACCGGCAATGGCGTCCGCGCCCCGGGCAATCTTCTGAATGGGGCGCACAATGGTGCGGCTGGTAAAGAAAGAGAACGCCGCCACCGCAGCGGCAAAAATCAGCACAATGGCCAGCACCACCAATCCGGTACGCCCCATCAACAGACGCGACAGCGTGCCCCGCGCCGCCGGCTCCGTTTGATCCGCCACCGTATAGCCGGTGCCGGTGAGCACCAGGCGGCAGCGCTGATCCCCGGCCTGCACATGACTGACGATCACCAGCCCGTCCTGACCGAAGTGGTACACATTTTTTTCCGAATCAAAGGCCACGATCTGCCGGGCACGCCCCAGCACATCCTTGCACCCGGCGCTTCGATAAAATACCTTGTCACCCCGTCGAATTTCCAGCGCCACGCCCCGCTTCTCCAGCGGTGCGGCGTAGGCGGCAATATCCGCCAGCTTTTCTGCGTCCGTATCTTTGGTGCGCAGCAACACATCGGACAGGTTGCTCACCGTCTGATTCCAGCCGATCTGGTTGACCAGGCTGTACCTGTCCGCCGTCTCCGCCGCCAACTGAAAGGTGTGGGAGGTGCTGTGCAGCAGCCCCAGGCACACCAGCGCCACCAGCACCAGCGGTATGGCGATGGCCAGCACGGTGGTGAGCACAATGCGGGTGTTGATCTTTAAGTTCTTGGAAGAACGCTTTGGCTTTTTGCCGGACATATCAATCGCTCTCCCGGGGAACCCGTCCGTGTTTTACATCCTTGCTGTGACGAATAATCTCCAAAATGGAGCCCAGATGAATCCGGGCAAAATTGTACGCCTCGGTTTGTATATCCATATCATCATGGGTCACCCAGTATCGAATAACCCCTTTCATACCGGTAATAATATATTCAATACTCAGGTCACTGATCCCCTCAATGTCCCCTTTGATCAGGTCCAACGCCGTGCGAATGGTTTTCTCGATCTTTTCGGAGAACACCACGGTGCCCGGATCCGTCAACAGCAACCGATACAAATCCCGATCCTCGTCGATCACCCGTTGAATACTGATCAGCAGTGCGGCGGTGCAATCAATGGTAAAGTCCAGATCCTTGATCTTGATCAGATCTTTGCTCACCCGCCAATACACTTTGCGCATCAGCTCATTGCTGATTTTGTTAAGCAGATCAAACTTGTCCTCATAATGCAAATAAAATGTATTCCGGCTGATCAGCGCCCGGTCGGTAATATCCTTGACTGTAACGGAATCAAATCCGTTTTCGTCAATCAATTCAAAAAAGGCATCCCGAATGGACTTTTTGGTGCGCCGAATACGCAGATCTGTTTTTTCCTCCGGATTATTCCCGGAATTCCGCTTGGACATACGATACCCCTTTTCACGTGCCCGCAAAACGAGCGTGTTTGTTATGATACAGTGCTAAATAACTAACACCTGTACTTATAACAGTACACGAAAACGGAATCAATGTCAATAAATCGCCCCTTTTTTCCCGTTTTTGACATTTTTTTGCAGAAAAAAGCACCTGCCTTTGTTAACAGACAGGTGCGATATGACAACCTTTTTGCCTCCCTTGTAAAGGGAGGTGGATGCGAGCTTGCGAGCAGACGGAGGGATTTCCAATCGCCTCTGGCGCAATCCCCCCTGCGGCTATGCCGCTTCCGCCTAACGGGCGACCGTCCCCTCTGTCGCTACGCGACATCTCCCCGCACTGCGGGGAGTCACCCTTTGCAAGGGGGGCATAGAATTTGCAACCTTTCCTTTTGTACAAGGATGACTCCTCGTAGGCGTGGCAATCTGCTGCCCGCAATTTCTCATTCCGCCAGCAAATCGTTCTCCCGCAGCAGCGCGGCAAAATGCGCCACATCCGCGGCAGCACGCTGCCGTTCCACTTCATACTCATGCATCAGCGCCTCAACTACCTGCGCTTCGGTGGTGGGCTGCAAAAAGCAGTTCCAAAGAAAAGCCCCGGTATCGTTCAGGGTAATCATACCGTTAAAATCCGACGAGGCGGCACCCACAGGCACCACTATGTTGCTGCCGGCAATCTTGCGCATGGCAAAGCCCGGTTTGATCTGCATAAAAAGTCACCTCAAAGTCATTCTTTTACCTATACTATACTGTATTGGGGCAAAACTTTCAACAACTTGCTTAAAACATTCTTACAAATAGCGACATTTTTTTATAGTTTTAGTCTTGAAGCGCAGCAAAAAAATGGTTATAATAACCTTGGTAATTTTGATAAATTATTAAGTATTGTTGGAAGGAGTAAATCATCATGACTTATTCAAATGAAGTTGAGCAGATGTGTACCGTTAAAAAGGGTCCGCATCACGGTCCGGCTCCCATTCCTGAAGAAGGCAAGTGGGTCAAGAGCTACCAGATCAGCGACATCTCCGGTTTCTCTCACGGTATCGGCTGGTGCGCACCCCAGCAGGGCGCCTGCAAGCTGAGCCTGAATGTGAAGAACGGTATCGTAGAGGAGGCCCTGGTGGAGACTGTGGGCTGCTCCGGTATGACCCATTCCGCCGCTATGGCCGCAGAGATCCTGCCCGGCAAGACCTTGCTGGAGTGCCTGAACACCGACCTGGTGTGCGACGCCATCAATGTGGCTATGCGCGAGATCTTCAAGCAGCTGGCTTACGGTCGTTCTCAGTCCGCATTCTCTGAGGACGGTCTGGTTGTCGGCGCTGCTCTGGAGGACCTGGGCAAGGGCCTGCGCAGCCAGGTGGGCACCATGTTCTCCACCAAGCTGAAGGGCGTGCGCTACATGGAGATGGCTGAGGGTTATGTGACCCGCATGGCTCTGGACGAAGAGGGCGAGGTCATCGGCTATGAGTTCGTAAAGCTGGGCAAAATGCTGGAGGATATTCGTCACGGCAAGAGCCCCAACGAGGCTTACGAGGCAAACATTGGCAACTACGGTCGCTTTGCTAACGCTGCAAAGTACATTGACCCCAGAGAAGAATAAGAGAAGGAGGACAATACCATGGCAAATGATGTAAAGTTTGAAGGCAAGGAAAGAAGACTTGCCAAGATCGAAAAGTGCCTTGCCGAGTACGGTCTCTCCAGCCTGGAGGAGGCAAGAGATCTTTGCCTGTCCAAGGGCATTGATGTAGACGGTATCGTAAAGGGCGTGCAGCCCATCGCTTTTGATAACGCCAGCTGGGCATACACCCTGGGTGTGGCCGTTGCACTGAAAAAAGGTGTGGCCACCGCTTCCGAGGCTGCCGCAGCCATCGGTATCGGCCTGCAGGCATTCTGCATTCCCGGTTCCGTTGCCGAGCAGCGTAATGTAGGTCTGGGCCACGGTAACCTGGGCGCCCGCCTGCTGCACGAGGACACCAAGTGCTTCGCTTTCCTGGCCGGCCACGAGAGCTTTGCTGCCGCTGAGGGCGCAATCGGCATTGCCCGTACCGCCAACAAGGTTCGCAAAGAGCCCCTGAAGGTCATCCTGAACGGCCTGGGCAAGGACGCTGCTTATATCATCTCCCGCGTTAACGGCTTCACCTATGTAAAGACCGATTATGATTTTTACACCGGCGAGCTGAAGATTGAGGAAGAAAAGGCATTCTCCGACGGCGAGCGCGCTGCCGTAAAGTGCTACGGCGCCAACGATGTGCTTGAGGGCGTTGCCATTATGAAGCATGAGGGTGTAGATGTTTCCATCACCGGTAACTCTACCAACCCCACCCGCTTCCAGCACCTGGTTGCCGGCACTTACAAGAAGTGGTGCCTGGAGAACGGCAAAAAGTACTTCTCCGTGGCTTCCGGCGGCGGCACCGGCCGTACCCTGCACCCGGACAATATGGCTGCCGGTCCCGCTTCCTACGGTCTGACTGACTCTATGGGTCGTATGCACGGCGACGCACAGTTCGCCGGCTCCTCCTCCGTTCCCGCTCACGTTGAGATGATGGGCCTGATCGGTATGGGTAACAACCCCATGGTCGGCGCTACCGTGGCTTGCGCAGTGGCTGTGGAAGAAGCCACCAAATAAGCCAAAAACGGCATAAAATCACCCCCGCACGCCCGGCGTGTGGGGGTTTTTTTGCGTTATATTATGAGGGCGCTCCCTCAGTTGACCGTAGGGCGGGGGCTTGCTCCCGCCGCGTACTCCACAAATTTTATCCTTTATGAACGGTAAACTTATGCCCACAATCCTGGCAAATGCCTACGGTTGCATTCTTAAACTTGGTGCTGCTCTTGGTCAACGTCTTGGGCATAAAAAAGCCAAAAATCATCAAACAGCAGAAAAGGCGCAGCATTTTATACAGCATATTGGGAATGATCCCCCGCTTTTTGGTCTTTGTTTTGCCATTTGTCTGCTCGTTGGTCACCAGCACATTGGTGCTGCCGCAATTTGGACAAACCATATTCTTCTCTCCTTTCCCTTATTTTTTCTGAACCAGGTGAATGTGGGTCGGCTCCGTGACCTTAATAAAATAGCCCTCCGGAACGGTCACGGACTTGGTCTCCTGCACATCCAGCAAATAAGCTTTACCGTTCGCCCATTCTTCCCATTCGCCCTGCTTAACCTTTTTATTTTGGTACACGGTCATCTGGGTAGGGTGCGCATCCACATTGGTCACCTGATATGTACCTGCAGGCACAAAATATCCGATGATATGATCCTCAAATTCCGTATCTTTATTCAGCACCAGATCCTTACCGTATGTACCGTGTTTTCCGGCAGTGATCTCAAAATCCAGCGTATTCCCTGTGGGCTTGGCTGTGGTGGCTTCTGTTATCACAGGCGCTGTGATGGTAGGTTCCGGCTTAGTCAGCGCACCTTTTCCGCCGGACAAACCGGTGCATAAAGCAAACAACGCAAACGCCGCAATACAAACGATCAGCTGTATTTTCATGGGACCGCCTTTCTTCTTCGCTACGATCACCCACACCAAAAAAGCCACAAAGACCCAAAAGAAAAGCACGGCTAACCCTTTCATTTTTATTCCTCCTATTCTGCATTTTTCTTTCGTATATTCAATTATAGATAATATTTATCTAAAAGTCAATAGATAAATATTATCTAGGCTATACTGTGGTTGGGTGATGATGTGAAAACACGCATAAAAGACCTGCGCACCGACCACGATCTGACGCAGGAGCAGGTGGCTGCAGCCTTGGACATTACGCAGCGCAAATACAGTTATTTGGAACGAGAAGTACAGCCCCTGACCGACGAGCTGATCTGTCGGCTGGCCGCCTTTTATCAGGTAAGCACCGACTACATTCTCTACCTCACGGACAAAAAATAAAGCAGGACCGTAAGAATGGTCCTGCTTTCTATTTATATACAGCATGGTGACATCTGCCTGCAATCCCTCCACCGCCTAACCGGTGCCCGTCCCCTCTGTCGCTGCGCGACTGAGGGATTTTGCGGGCGGATAATATCCGCCCCTACCCCGTAGGGCGAGGGCTTGCTCCCGCCGCGTACTCGGTTAATCGTAGGGTGGAGCGCCATTCCCCGCCGCAAACATCACGCCTCGGCAGCCACCTTGGCGGCGCGGGCAATGTGGGTGCGAATTACGGTGCAGGTCTCCTCAAACGCCTGCTGTTCCGCAGCGTTCAAGGGAAGCTGGATAATATCCTCAATGCCGTCCCTACCGATGACGCAGGGCACACCGGCGTGCAGATCTTGCTGACCGTACTCCCCTTGCAACAGCACGGAAGCGGGCAGCACCCGGTGCTCGTCCCGAAGAATGCACTTGACCATATCCGCCAGCGCTGCGCCGATGCCGAACTCCGTGGAGCCTTTGCCCTCAATGATCTCGTTGCCGATCTGGCGGGTGCGCTCCAAAATCAGATCCTCATCCAGCTTGCCGTAACGCACCGGATCCTGCCGGCGCAGGGCGGTATAATCCCGACCGCCGATGGTGGTGGAAGAGAAGGGAATCAGTGAAGAATTGCCGTGCTCGCCCAAGGAGCAGGTAGTCAGGCTGCGGCGATCCACACCGGCTAGCTCGCTGATGGTGCGCTTCAGTCGGGCGGTATCCAAAAGCGTGCCGGTAGAGAAGCACCGCTCCCGGGGCAGCCCCAGGGATTTGCGGGTAAAATCTGCAATGATATCCGCCGGGTTCGTAATGGTAATCACAATGCCCTGATAATCCAGCGGCTTTAAGTGGCTGCACACATCCCGGAGCATACGCACCGAGTCGTCCAGCATGTCCAGCCGCGTTTGCCCGGGCTTGCGGGGCTGACCCACGGAAATAACAATAATATCCGCCGTTTTGCAGTCATCATAATTTCCCACATGCACGGTGCAACTGCCGGGCGTGAACAGGCAGGCGTCTGCCACATCCATGGCGTTGGCGCGGGCTTTCTCCAAATCCGTATCCAGCAGCACGATCTCCTCGCACACGCCGCCAAAGGCCAAAGCCATGGCGCAGTGGGAGCCTACATGCCCGGCGCCGATGATCACAACTTTTCGCTTATTCATAACGCTCACCTCGAACAAATTCTATATCTATTGTACTCCCCGCCCGGTCATTTGTAAAGCCCGCTTGTAACCGGGCGGTATTTGTGTCATAATAAAAGCGGTGATCCTATGACAAAACAAAAAATCCTGGTGATCGGCACCGGCGGCACCATCGGTGCCAAGGCCGGTTCCACCATTACGGCGGACGCACCGCTGAAGATTCTAAGCCTATATACGCCCCCGGCGGGGGTAGATCTGATCGGCCGAGCGGCCTTTGACCGCTTTTCCGAGCATGCCGACCTGGCGTACCTGGAGCAGCTTTGCACCTATATGCAGGGGATCGATTACAGCGCTTACCGGGGCGTGGTGCTGCTCCACGGCAGCGACACCCTCACCTACACAGCCGCACTCCTGGCCCACCTGCTGCCGGACAAGCCGCTGGTGCTGGTGGCTGCGGGCACCCCGCCGGAGGCACCGGGCAGCAACGCCCTGCCCAACCTGGACCTGGCGGTGCAATATTTACTAAGCGGTGCCAAAGACGGTGTGCAAATTGCCTACGACGGACTGCATCCGGCCTGGGCCACCACCGAGGCGGACTGCAACGATCGGTTCCACCACGCATCGGTGCCCTTTGTGCCGGTCCAGGCCCCGGCGTTCCACCGGCGCCGCATTTTGCAAATCACGCCCCACCCGGGCATAGACTACGGTGCCTTTGATCTGACCGGCGTGGATGCGGTGCTCCACCGCATGTACCACAGTGCCACCGTACCGGAGCCGGCGACCGCATTTGCCCATCGCTGCAAGGAAGCCGGCGTACCCTGTCTCTTTGTGACCCCAAAGCCTGCTGTCGCCTATGTAACCGCCGCTCACCTGCCGGGCGTATGGACAAGCACCACCCCGGAGAGCGCCTTTGCAAAATTGTTATTGACAAACGAGCAGGACTTTGATACAATGACTCTACAAGTGAATGAAAACCGATGAGGCGGAGATAAAAATGCACCGTGCGCCCACAGAGAGCCCCTGTTGCTGGGAATGGGGTGGAAATGCAGCGCATTAAATGGACCGCTGAGGGCACGGTGAACGGCAATTTGCCCAGTATTCCGTGACGAGATGGCCTGCGTCAGTGGCCGGAGATATGATGGTATCTCGCAGAGCGTATGCGTGCTTTTGCACCGTAAACCAAGGTGGCACCGCGAATCAAGTTATTCGTCCTTGGCAGTCTTTTTGACTGCCAAGGTTTTTTTATTTTCTACCGGCTCTGTGAACACCGAAAGGAGCAGTAGAATGGAATTGAAACCCACGAAAGCGCAGATTTTGTGGTTGGCCGAGAAGTACAACACCGTGCCCTTGAGCACCACCCTGCCGGCCACGGTGACCCCCACGCAGGTGCTGCAAAAGCTAAAGACCGTCAGCGGCCACTGCTATATGCTGGAGTCCTGCGAAGACAAGGAAAGCTCCGGGCGGTACACCTTCCTGGGCTTTGATCCCCAGGCGGAGATCCACTGCAAGGACGGCAAAGGCACCGTCATTGACGAGAACGGCTCGTGCACCTTTACCGGCAGTCCAAAACCCCATATTGCTGCTCTGCTGGAGCGGCACAAAAGCCCCCGACTGCGGGAGCTGCCCACCTTTACCGGCGGGCTGGTAGGCTACTTTGCCTACGACTACGCCAAATACAGCGAGCCGCGGCTGGAGCTGACCGCCGCAGAGGACGGCAACTTTAACGACGTGGATCTGATGCTTTTTGACAAGGTCATTGCCTTTGACCATGTGAAAGAGGAAATCATTCTCATTTTCAATATGAATACCCGCGACCCGGAGGCCGGATATCGCAGAGGGCAAAAGGAGCTGGAGATCATGTGCCGCCTGGTCACAGACAGTCCGTCAGCCCCCTGCCCGCCGAAAGCACGGCTGCAAGCGGACTTTGCCCCCCAGTTTGACCAGGCTGCTTACACCGCAATGGTGGAGAAAGCCAAGGGCTATATCCGGGAGGGCGATATTTTCCAGGTGGTGCTGTCTAACAGCCTGAGCGCCAAAATGGAGGGCAGCCTGTTTGACGCCTACCAAATTCTGCGGCGGCAAAATCCCTCCCCCTATATGTTCTACTTTTCGTCCGACGATATTGAGATCGCCGGTGCCTCGCCGGAAACACTGGTCAAGCTCACCGACGGCAAGCTGTTTACCTACCCACTGGCCGGCACCCGCCCCCGGGGCAAGACCCCCGCAGAGGACGCGGCGCTGGAGGCCGGACTGCTGCAAGACAAAAAGGAGCTGAGTGAGCACAATATGCTGGTGGACCTGGGGCGCAACGACCTGGGCAGGGTCAGCGCCTTTGGCTCCGTCAAAGTCAGCGCTTACCACAGAATACTGAAATTCAGCCATGTGATGCACATCGGATCTGAGGTAGAGGGGCAGCTGGCGCCGGGCAAGACCGCGCTGGACGCCATTGAGGCGGTGCTCCCTGCCGGAACCCTTAGCGGGGCGCCCAAGTTCCGCGCCATGCAGATTATTGATGAGCTGGAGGGCAGCAAGCGGGGCATTTACGGCGGTGCCATCGGCTACATTGACCTGACCGGTAATATGGACACCTGTATCTCCATTCGCATTGCCTATAAGAAGAACGGGACCGTGTACATTCGCTCCGGTGCCGGGATCGTGGCCGACTCCGTGCCGGAGAAAGAACACACCGAGTGTATCAACAAGGCCATGGCTGTGGTACAGGCGGTACGAGAAAGCGCAGGTGACGCCCAATGACCCTACTGATTGATAATTACGACTCCTTTGCCTACAATCTGTATCAATATGTAGGCAGCCTGGACCCGCAGGTGCAGGTGATCCGCAACGACGACTTGACAGTAGCGGAAATTGAGGCGCTGCACCCCACAGCGGTGATCCTCTCCCCCGGGCCGGGCCGACCGGCAGACGCCGGGGTGTGCGAGGCATTGATCCTGGCCCTGACAGGCAAGTGCAAAATGCTGGGGGTATGCCTGGGGCACCAGGCCATTTGCGAGGCCTTTGGTGGGCGCATTACCTACGCCAAGGAACTGATGCACGGCCGGGAATGCAACATGACGATCACCTGCCCCGGCGGCCTGTTTGCCGGACTCAGCAGTCCCATGACCGTGGCCCGCTACCACAGCCTGGCAGCCACGGACCTGCCGGACTGTCTGGAAGTGACCGCTACGGCGCCGGACGGCGAAATTATGGCGGTGCAGCATAAAGAATATGAAATTTACGGTGTGCAATTCCACCCGGAGTCGGTGATGACCCCGGACGGCCTGCAACTGATCCGCAATTTTTTGGAGGGATAAACATGATCAAAGAAGCCATTGAAAAGCTGATGCAGGCAGAAAACCTAACCTACGACCAGGTAAAAGAAAGCGTAGACGAAATTATGACCGGTCAGGCCAGCCCGGCGCTGATCGCCTCCTTCCTCACCGCCTTGTCCATCAAGGGTGAAACGGACGAGGAAATCGCCGGAGCCGCCGAGTCCATGCGCTCCAAGGCGCTGCCCCTGGACAGCGACGGTGATATTCTGGACATTGTAGGCACCGGCGGCGACAAATCCGGCAGCTTCAACATCTCCACCACCGCCGGTATTATTGCCGCAGCCGCCGGGGTACGCATTGCTAAGCACGGCAACCGGGCCGCCTCCTCGAGGAGCGGCGCTGCCGACTGTCTGGAGGCGCTGGGCGTCAACATCAACGCCAGCAAAGAGACGATGGAGCGTGCCCTGCGGGAGGAGAACATTTGCTTCATGTTCGCCCAAAAGTACCACAGCGCCATGAAATATGTGGCGCCGGTACGCCGGGAACTGGGCATTCGCACCATTTTTAATGTGCTGGGTCCGCTGACCAACCCGGCCCACGCCACCCGTATGGTGCTGGGCGTGTTCAACGCCGATTATGTAGACAAAATCGCCGCCGCTTTGAACCAGCTGGGGGTCACCGACGCCCTGGTGGTCTTTGGCGAGGACGGACTGGACGAGATCTCCGCCTGCGGCGAGACCGAGGTGGCGGAGCTGCGCCACGGCAAGGTGGAGCGCTACACCGTAAAGCCGGAGGACTTTGGCCTGACCCGCTGCACCAAGGCCGACCTGGTAGGCGGCACCGCACTGGAGAACGCAGAAATCACCAAGAATATTTTGCTGGGCAAGTCCACCCCTGCGCAGCGCACCGCCGCCGTGCTAAACGCCGGTGCGGCCATCTATGTGGCCATTGACGGCCTGAGCCTGAAAGACGCTATGCAAAAGGCACAGGATGTGATCGACGACGGCAGCGCTTACAAAAAGCTGCAAGCCTTTATCCGCATAACCAATGAAGAGGACGACCAATGATCTTAGACCGACTGGCAGACGCCACCCGGGCACGCTACGCCCAGCGGATGACCGATACGCCGTTAGACATTGTAAAAAGCCGTGCCCTGGCGCTGCCCAAAGGGAACTTTGCCTTTGAGCGGGCGCTGGGGGCACCGGGGGTCAGCCTGATCTGTGAAGTGAAAAAGGCCAGCCCCTCCAAGGGCCTCATCAGCCCGGACTTCCCCTACCTGGACATTGCCCGGGACTACGCAGCCGCCGGAGCTGCTGCCATCAGTTGCCTGACGGAGCCGGACTACTTTCTGGGAGACGACCGCTACCTGCAAGAGATTGCAGCGGCAGTGCCCATTCCCGTGCTGCGTAAGGACTTTACCCTTTATGATTACCAAATCTACGAGGCCAAGGTGCTGGGCGCCGGGGCGGTGCTGCTGATCTGTGCCCTGCTGGACACGGACACCCTGCGCCGCTATATTGAAATTTGCGACACCCTGGGGCTGTCCGCCCTGGTGGAGGCCCACGACCACCGAGAAATCGCCAGTGCGCTGGCTGCCGGCGCCCGGGTGATCGGGGTCAACAATCGAAACTTAAAGGACTTTACCGTAGATGTGCACAACAGCAGCCGCTACCGTGCACTGGTGCCGGCGGGGATTCGCTTTGTGTCCGAAAGCGGCATTACCACCCCGGCGGATATAGAAGTGCTGCGCCAAAACGGCACGGACGCCGCCCTGATCGGCGAGGCGCTGATGCGCGCCCCGAACCGACGGGCAGCGGTGAAGGCCCTGCTGAGATGACCAGGATCAAAATTTGCGGCCTGCGCACCCCGGCAGACATTGCCGCCGCCAACGAGAGCCGTCCGGACTATATCGGCTTTATCCTCTCTCCCGGCTATCGCCGCAGCATAACCAAAGAACAGGCGCTGGCTCTGCGGAAGCAGCTGGACCCGGGCATTGTGCCGGTGGGGGTGTTTGTCAACGCAACGCCGGCATACATTCAGGCCTGCGTAGACTGCGGGGCCATCGAAGCAGTCCAGTTTCACGGCCAGGAAAGTCCGGCAGACTGCGCCGCCATCCACGGGGCAAAAAAAATCAAGGTCTTTGTCACCGGCGAGGACCAACCGGCGCCACCGGGCAGCTATCCGGTGGACTACCTGCTGTTTGACAGCGGGCGGGGCGATGGCATTGCCCCCAAAGACCGACAGATCCCCCCTTGTGACCGACCGTTTTTCCTGGCCGGGGGGCTAAACACAGAAAATATGGCAGAAACCATTGCCGCCTTTTCTCCCTACGGCGTAGATCTTAGCTCCGCCGCAGAGACAAACGGCGTGAAAGATAAAAACAAAATGCAAAAACTGATAAGGAGCGTACACCATGAGTAAAGGCAGATACGGCATTCACGGCGGGCAATACATTCCCGAGACCCTGATGCACGAGATCGAAAATTTAGAAAAAGCATACGAGCATTACAAAAACGACCCGGACTTTTGCGCCGAGCTGGACACCCTGAACCGGGAATACGCCGGTCGTCCCAGCCTGCTGTACTATGCAGAGAAAATGACAAAGGACCTGGGCGGTGCCAAAATCTACTTAAAGCGCGAGGACCTGAACCACACCGGCTCCCACAAAATCAACAATGTACTGGGTCAGTGCCTGCTGGCCAAGCGCTTGGGTAAAACCCGGGTGATCGCCGAGACCGGCGCCGGGCAGCATGGCGTAGCCACCGCCACCGCCGCTGCGCTGATGGGACTGGAATGCGAGGTCTTTATGGGCGAGGAGGACACGATTCGTCAGGCGCTGAACTGCTACCGTATGGAGCTGCTGGGGGCTAAAGTGCACCCGGTAAAGAGCGGCACCCGCACCTTAAAAGACGCAGTAAACGAGGCCATGCGGGAGTGGGTCAGCCGGGTAGACGATACGCTGTATGTGCTGGGCTCTGTGATGGGTCCCCACCCCTATCCCATGATCGTTCGTGACTTCCAAAGCGTCATCGGCAGAGAAGCACGCCAGCAAATTTTGGAAAAAGAGGGGCGTCTGCCGGACGCGGTGCTGGCCTGCGTAGGCGGCGGCTCCAACGCCATGGGTATCTTCCACGAGTTCATCCCGGACGAGAGTGTGCAGCTGATCGGCTGCGAGGCTGCCGGTAAGGGGGTGGACACTGCCATGAACGCCGCCACCATGACCTGCGGCAGTGAGGGTGTGTTCCACGGTATGAAGTCCTACTTCTGCCAAAACGAGTTTGGTCAGATTGCGCCGGTGTACTCCATCAGCGCCGGGCTGGACTACCCGGGTGTTGGGCCGGAGCACGCCTACCTGCACGACATTGGCCGTGCCCAATATGTGCCTGTCACCGACGACCAAGCGGTAGATGCTTTTGAGTACATTGCCCGCACCGAGGGCATTATCTGCGCCATTGAGTCCGCCCACGCGGTGGCCTACGCCATGGAGCTGGCGCCTAAGATGGATAAGGACCAGATTATGATCGTGAATTTGTCCGGCCGCGGCGATAAGGATGTGGCCGCCATTGCAAGATACAGGGGGATCGATTTACATGAATAAGAATATTGCGTCTGCATTTGAAAACAAAAAGGCATTTATCGGCTTTGTCACCGCCGGTGACCCGGACCTGGAAACCAGCCGCCAAATTCTCTTAGAAATGGCAAAAAACGGCTGCGATCTGATCGAGGTGGGCATTCCCTTCTCCGATCCCATTGCCGAGGGGCCGGTGATCCAGGAGGCCAACATTCGCGCCCTGGCACAGGGGGTCACCACAGACAAGGTGTTTGACCTGGTGGCAGAGGTATCTGCCCAAATGGACATTCCCTTGGTGTTTATGACCTACCTGAATGTGCTGTTCCGGTATGGCTACGACCGGTTTTGCCGACGGGCAGCGGACAGCGGAATCTCCGGCGTGATCGTGCCGGATCTGCCGTATGAAGAAAAGCACGAGCTGTCCGATGTTGCCAAAAAGTACGGCATTGCTGTGATCTCTTTGGTAGCGCCCACCAGCCACGAGCGGGTAATGATGATCGCCAAGGAGGCAGAGGGTTTCCTGTACCAGGTGTCCTCCATGGGTGTAACCGGCACCCGCAGCAAGATTGAGACCGATGTGGCCGCCGTAACGGAGCTGGCCCACCGGGTAAGCGATGTGCCGGTGGCCGTGGGCTTTGGCATTCACACCCCGGAGCAGGCCGCCCAAATGGCCCAATTTGCCGACGGGGTGATCGTCGGCTCCGGCATTGTGGAGCTGGTGGCCCAGTACGGCAATTACGCCCCGGCAAAAGTGGGCGCCTATGTGGCAGAGATGAAAGCCGCCCTTGCGAAATAACAAAACCTATATGTAACACAGAAAAGGACGACCGCCGGTGCGCGGCCGTCCTTTTTGCTTGCAATTCCCGGCAAAATCCGCTACAATGAGGGCAAAGAGGAAATGAGGTGTGCATCTATGCAAAAATCCGCAAAATTCATTCTGCCCTTGCTGCTGACGGCCGCCCTGCTTTTCGGGTTTACCGGCTGTGCCGACAAGAACGAAACACCCACAAACCCCACCACAGAGGCTGCCACGGCAGAATCCACCGCTGCACCCACCACGCCGGTCATCCTGCAAGCACCGGTGATGGAGACCGAGGACTGGGACGCCTACACCCCCACCAAATACCAAGACAAAGAACACCTGTCGGTAACCCTGAATCTAACGGCGGACCTGACCGCCCAAGACACCATCCTGTACCAAGACGGCAACAAATACGCGGAGCTGGTAGGCGTAATCGTGCCCGCCAAAGACCAGACCGCCTTTGACAACCTGGAGCTGAACAAAGACTACAACGGCGTGGAATATAAAGAAAAAGGCACCGGCACGCTGCCGAGCGGCACCCGCTATACCTATATTATGAGCGACCTGCCCACGGAGACCGGCAGCTGGTATGCCTATTGCTACGCCCTGCCCGCCGGGGACAACCTGTTGCTGCTGACCCTGTATAAAACCGAAAAACAGGCCGCCCTTTCCCCCGCCGACGCCGCCCTGCTGCAAAGCGCCCAGGTGGGATAAGCCAAATACCGTACATTTTTCATAACAAAACGCCGCGGGCGGCAGATTGCCGCCCCTACGATAAACCTTTTTGGGACCCCACAATACCGTAGGGGCGGATAGCATCCGCCCGCATTTTTTATTCTCATGGCAAACACAACAATCCCTCCGTCAACGCCTAACGGCGTCGCCACCTCCCTTTACAAGGGAGGCATATCGGTTTCATCTTTTTAGGCTCCCTTGTAAAGGGAGCTGTCAGCGCAGCTGACTGAGGGATTATCACCCCCCGCCCCAAGATCTTGGGGCATTTTTTATGCCCACGGGTACCGGTTTGTAACCTTTTTTCGCATAACGGCGGGCGTTTTCGCCGTTTTTTGGACCCATTTTGCGCCAATCGTCCAATATCTATATATCCGTATTTTGTGCCATATTGTCAAAATAAAACCCAATATATTGTGGTTTTGCATATTGACAAGCGCACCTGTGCGTGCTACAATAGAACCACGCTTGCGAACGAGATTTGTAATCTTTTTGTAATAAGTTTGAGAAAAGGGGATATGGTATGAAGATCATCAAGAGAAACGGCAGCGAAGTGGATTTTGACCTGAACAAAATCGTAGTCGCCGTCACCAAGGCCAATGCCGCCTGTGAGAAGCAGGAGCTGACCGCATCGCAAATTCAGGAGATCGCCGAGTATGTGGAATTCAAGACGGTAAAGGCCAACCGGGCCTTGTCCGTAGAGGAAATTCAGGACATTGTGGAGGACCAGATCATGGCACAGGGTGCCTTTGAAGTGGCCCGGCGCTATGTGCGCTACCGCTACACCCGCTCCCTGATCCGCAAGGCCAACACCACAGACAACCAGATCCTCTCCCTCATTGAGTGCAACAACGAGGAGGTCAAGCAGGAAAACTCCAACAAGAACCCCACCGTTAACAGCGTGCAGCGGGACTATATGGCCGGCGAGGTGTCTAAGGACATCACCAAGCGCATTTTGTTGCCCCAGGATATTGTGGAGGCTCACGAGGCGGGCATTATTCACTTCCATGACAGCGATTACTTTGCCCAGCACATGCACAACTGCGACCTGGTGAACCTGGAGGATATGCTGCAAAACGGTACCGTGATCAGCGGCACCATGATTGAGAAGCCCCACAGCTTCTCCACTGCCTGCAACATCGCCACCCAGATTATAGCCCAGGTAGCCTCCTCCCAGTACGGCGGCCAGTCCATCAGCCTGGCCCACCTGGCGCCCTTTGTGCAGATCAGTCGGGAAAAGATCCGCGCTTCTGTACAAAAAGAGGCTGAGGCCTTCGGCGCCACTGCCGATCAAGAACAGATCAACAAGATCGCCGAGGAGCGCCTGCGGGATGAAATCCGTCGTGGTGTGCAGACCATTCAGTACCAGGTGGTCACCCTGTTGACCACCAACGGCCAAGCACCCTTTGTGACCGTGTTTATGTACCTGGGCGAGGCCAAGAATGCCCAGGAAAAGGCCGACCTGGCCATGATCATTGAGGAGACGCTGCGCCAGCGGATCCAGGGCGTGAAGAACGAAAAGGGCGTGTGGATCACCCCTGCCTTCCCCAAGCTGATCTATGTGCTGGAGGAGGACAATATCCATGAGGGCGCCCCCTACTGGTACCTGACCGAGCTGGCCGCCAAGTGCACCGCCAAGCGCATGGTACCGGACTATATCAGCGAAAAGAAAATGCTGGAATATAAGGTGGATAAAAACGGAGAGGGCCACTGCTACACCTGCATGGGCTGCCGCAGCTTCCTGACCCCATATATAGACCCCAAGACCAACAAGCCCAAATATTACGGCCGGTTCAACCAGGGCGTTGTGACCCTGAACCTGGTAGACATTGCCTGCTCCTCCGGCGGGGATATGGACAAGTTTTGGAAGATCTTTGACGAGCGACTGGAGCTGTGCTACCGGGCGCTGATGTGCCGCCACAATCGACTGAAGGGCACCCTGTCCGACGCGGCGCCCATTCTGTGGCAGTACGGCGCACTGGCTCGCCTGGAAAAGGGCGAGAAGATCGACAAGCTGCTGTACGGCGGCTACTCCACCATCAGCCTGGGCTATGCAGGGCTGTATGAGTGCACCCGCTATATGACCGGCAAGAGTCATACGGACGATGAGGGCGGCGGCAAGGCCTTTGCCCTGTCCGTGATGCAGCACTTGAACGACGCCTGCGACAAGTGGAAAAAGCAGGAGAACATTGACTTCTCCATCTACGGCACCCCGCTGGAGTCCACCACTTACAAATTTGCCAAGTGCCTGCAAAAGCGCTTTGGTATCATCAAGGGCGTAACAGACAAGAATTACATCACCAACAGCTACCATGTGCATGTGTCCGAGCCCATCGACGCCTTTACCAAGCTGAAATTTGAAAGCGAATTCCAGCGGCTGTCCCCCGGCGGCGCCATCAGCTATGTGGAGGTGCCCAATATGCAGCAGAACATTCCAGCGGTGCTCCAGGTGATGCAGTATATCTATGACAATATTATGTACGCCGAGCTGAACACCAAGAGCGACTACTGCCAGTGCTGCGGCTACGACGGTGAAATCAAGATCGTAGAAAATGCGGACGGCAAGCTGATCTGGCAGTGCCCCAACTGCGGCAACACCGATCAGGACAAGATGAATGTGGCCCGCCGCACCTGCGGTTACATCGGCACCCAGTATTGGAACCAGGGCCGTACCCAGGAGATCAAGGACCGGGTCCTGCACTTATAAGATGAATTACGCAGAGATTAAAAAAAATGACATTGCAAACGGAGAGGGCGTGCGCACCTCTCTGTTTGTTTCCGGCTGTCGCAATCGGTGCAAAAACTGCTTTAACGCCGTCACCTGGGACTTTCTGTACGGCAAGCCCTTTGACCAAGCGGTGGAGGACGATATCATTGCGTCCACCCGTCCCCGCTGGATCAGCGGCCTGTCCCTGCTGGGGGGCGAGCCCTTTGAGCCGGAAAATCAAGCGCCGCTGCTGGCATTTCTTCGTCGGTTCCGCACCGCCTTACCGGGCAAGACCGTGTGGTGCTACACCGGCTTTACCTTAGAAGAACTGCTGGGCAAAAGCGGCGAATGCCGCGCCTGCACCCCCTATACCCGGGAGTTGCTGGGACTGATCGACATATTGGTGGACGGCCGGTATGAGGAAGAACTGGCCGATATTACCCTGGCCTTTCGCGGGTCCAAAAATCAGCGTGTGCTGAACCTATCCGCTACCCTTACGACCGGCGAGCCGGTGCTGTATTTGGAATAAAGCGATTGGTATTCAATTCTGTATGAGAGGCAATCTACCGCCTGCATAATCCCCAAAAGGGATCATTCTCGCCCTACGGCTTTCGCCGCCAAATCAATAAACAAAACCGCCCCCGTGATCCGAAACGGACCGCAGGGGCGGTTTTTGTATTGCCTATCTTATTTTTTCTTGGGCTTTTTCACATACACGGCCACCAGCCAGTAGTACACCGGAATGATTAGGAACAGCACCCAGGCCGGGTGCCACAACTTTGCACAAACACCCAGTACCAGAAACACGGTGATGATGACTTCCGGAATCGGCTGTGCCATCATAAAGGCCTTTTGGCTCTTGGTCATACAAGCGCCGGCAAAATGATAGTAAATGGGGATCAGCAGGAAGACCAGCCAGGTGGGGTGCCAGCCAACGGTCAGCCCCAAAGCCACATACACAATAGCCACCACTGCCGGGAACGGGAACTTAAACAGGCTCTTGCCCAGTTTACCGTGAAGGGCGTGGCGCTTCTCTTTTGTTTTCGGCTGCTCTGCCGGCTGCGCCACAGCAGCGGCCTGGCGGGGAGCAGGCTGGGGCGGCGTCAGCAAAGACGGCTCGCCACCTAGCAACTGGTCCAGCGTCATGTGATACAGTTCGGCCAATGCAATTAAATTGTCTGTATCCGGTGAGGACTCGCCACGCTCCCACTTGGAGATTGCCTGGCGGCTCAGCCCCAATTTCTCCGCCAAGGCGTCCTGGCTGTAGCCGCTCTCCTTGCGCAGTTGTTGCAGGCGATTTGCTGTTTTCAGATCCATGAGGCCGTACTCCTTCACTGTGTTGTTCTGTTTATTTTACCAAAAATGCTACCCCTTTGCAAGACGGGTCATCTTTTTTTGTACACCGTCACCAAAAAGTCCAAGGTCACCGGCAGCTGTTCTATTGCGTCCAACCGCTGGCGCAGCGTCGGTGCGGTACGATAATAATAAGGGGTCATGGCAAACAGGGTTTGCAAATCCGGCGCGGGGATCTGCACTTCCTGCGCCACTCGGAATTGCCGTTCCATTTCCAGGAGCGGACTTTTCGGCACGATCTCGTCATTGGGATAAGGCCGATCGTACACCGTCTCTTTGATCTGCCACAAATGGTGAGCACCGGGGGTCACGCTGTACAGCCGCCCGCCGGGCGCCAACACCCGAGCAAACGCGCGATCGTGAAAGGGCGCAAACAAATGCAGTGCCGTATCAATGCTACCCTCTGCCACCGGCATACGAGCCAAATTCGCCACAAAGTATTGGCCGCCGTTCTTTCGCTTAGCCGCCAGGCGCACCATCGTCTTAGACAAATCAAAGCCGTAAAGCGCACCGTCGGCAGGCACGCTGTCATAGTACCCCTCACCGCAGCAAATATCCAGCACATTGCCATGCAACAGCGGCGTCAGTGCCTCCTTCAGGCAGCCGTAGTACCCACGCTCCAAAAAGGCATGACGAGCAGCGGCGCTCTCTTTACTGTCGCCCATTTTATCCGCAGATTTAGAGGTGCAAAGCAGGTTCACATACCCCTCTTTGGCCACATCGAAGCTGTGGCCCGCCGGGCAAGTGTACTGCCGCTCTGTACGCAAAAGTGCCCCGCCGCAGACGGGGCACACAAGCACTTGCTCTTTCATTAGTGATGGAACAGACGAATACCGGTCATGGCCATGGCCATACCGAAGTCGTCACAGCAGGCGATCACATCGCCGTCCCGCACAGAGCCGCCGGGCTGGGCAATGTACTGCACGCCGCTCTCTGCCGCACGCTCAATGTTATCCTCAAAGGGGAAGAACGCGTCAGAGCCCAGGCTCACGCCGGTGAGTTCTTTGTGCCAAGCTGCCTTTTCCTCCGCAGTAAAGGGCGCCGGCTTCTCTGTAAAGTACCGCTGCCATACGCCGTCTGCCAGCAGCTTATCGCTCTCCGGGCTGATATACAGGTCAATGGCGTTGTCTGCCTCGCACTTGCGAATGCCGTTGATGAAGGGCAAAGTGCGCACTTTTTCACTATTTCGCAGCCACCAGTTGTCTGCCTTGTTGCCGGCCAGGCGGGTGCAGTGGATTCGGCTCTGCTGCCCGGCGCCAACGCCGATGGTCTGGCCGTCCTTGGCATAGCACACACTGTTGGACTGGGTATATTTTAGGGTAATCATGCTGATGAGCAGGTCGATCTTGGCGCTCTCCGGCAAGGTGTTCACCTTCGTGGGCAGTTCGTTGAACAGATCCATGGAGATCTTGGCGTCGTTGCGCTTTTGCTCAAATTTAATACCAAACACCTGCTTGGTCTCCGTCTCCTGGGGCACATAGTCCGGATCCATCTGGATGATCAGATAGTTGCCACGGCGCTTTTTCTTCAAAATCTCCAGCGCCTCGTCGCTGTAAGAGGGTGCGATAATGCCGTCAGACACTTCCTTTACCAGAAACTGGGCCACAGAGGCATCGCACTCGTCGCTAAGGGCGGCGAAGTCGCCAAAGGAGGACACCCGATCGCAGCCGCGGGCGCGCACATACGCCTGGGCAATGGGGCTCAGCTCCAGCCCCTCCGGCACAAAGCACACCTGGCGGTCCGCTGCCGTCAAGGGCTTCGCCACCGCCGCACCGGCGGGAGAAACATGCTTAAAGGAAGCGGCGCTGGGCAGCCCGGTGGCCGCCTTTAATTCCCGCACCAGCTGCCAGGAATTGAATGCGTCTAAAAGATTGATGTAGCCCGCTGCACCGTTCAGGATCTGAAAGGGCAGCGCCTGCCCGTCCATGTGAATGCGCGCAGGGTTTTGGTTCGGGTTGCAACCGTATTTCAGTTTGTACTCCGTCATAGCCATTCTCCTTTATACCCGGTCGTGCCGAGATGATAGCAATATTTTACACCCTTGCATTGCAAAAAGCAATGCTCAATGCTACAATAATACTGCCAATTTACCTATGGAGATGTAACAAAATGACGGGAATTTTAGCCATCAACGCCTTTTTGCACAGCGAAAAATATACCCAGCAGGACAAACTGCTGCTTGCCGGCGCCAAAGCCTGCGGGATCAATCTAAAAATCTACTCCAATTTGGAGCTGCGCCTGGCTGTGCCCAAAGCAGACTTTGTACTGTTTTGGGACAAGGATGTGTCGTTGGCCCACGCCTTGGAACAGCAGGGACTGCCGGTGTTTAACAGCGCCAAGGCCATTGCCTTGTGCGACAACAAGGCGCTGACTTACCAAACCCTGCTTTGCACCGTGCCCCAGCCGGAGACCATGGTGGCACCCATCACTTATTTTGAGGACAGCCATTTTTCGCCGTTTATTGACGGGGCCATAGAGCACCTGGGGCTGCCGCTGGTGTTTAAGGAATGCTACGGCTCCTTTGGTGCCCAGGTGTTTCTGTGCCATAGCAAGGAAGAGATCGAGCGTCATATTACCGCCCGCCCCTTCCTGCTGCAAAAATTCTGCAAAGAGAGCGCCGGACACGACAAGCGGATCGAGGTGATCGGCGGCCGGTGCGTGGCCGCCATGGAGCGGTACAACCCGGCGGACTTCCGGGCCAATATTACCAACGGCGGCCAAATGCGTCCCTACACCCCCACCCGGGAGGAGGAAGCGCTGGCGCTGGCCGCAACGGAAAAGCTGGGGCTGCTATTCGGCGGGGTGGATCTGCTGGAGGACGGCACCGTGTGTGAGGTCAATTCCAACGCCCATTTGGTAAATTTGAAAAAGTGCACCGGCATTGACACAGCGCCCCTGCTGTTCCGAGCCATTCAGGAGGCGCTGCAATGAGCGGCGTGGTTCTGTATTCGCCGGAGGAGGCACGGCGCAACACATTTTCTGTAACCAAATTCCACACGCTGCTGGGCGCGGCGCTGCACTCCCCGGATTACGACGGCCCGGCGGATTTTGTCATCAACCGCACCAACGACCCGGCGGTGGCCCGGCGGTTCGAGGCGCAGGGCGTGCGGGTGTTTAACCCGGCAGCCTTTTGCGCCCTGGCCAACGATAAGGACGCCTGCTACCGCTTTATGGCGGCAAAGGGCGTGGAGATCTTACCCATCGATCAAACGGAGCCGCCTATGGTGGTAAAGCCAAAGGACGGCCACGGCGGGCAGGGCGTGCGCCTGATCCGGTCCGGCGAGCCGGTGCCGCCACAGGACGGCAACCTGGTCTATCAGGCAGTGGCAGATACCCCGGGGCAGGACCTGCGGGTGTGGCTGCTGGGAGGCAAAATCTACGCCGCCTGCCTGCGTCGCTCCGCCACGGACTTTCGCTCCAATTATTGCCTGGGGGGCAGCGCTGCGGTCTATCCCCTCTCTCCGGCAGAACGGGCGCAGGTGAGCGACATCGCCGCCTTGGTGCAGGCGGATTACTACGCCATCGACTTTGTGCGCCACCAAGGCCGCTGGGTCTTTAATGAGCTGGAGGATACCGTGGGCGCCCGTATGCTCTACGACCTGACCTCCCTGGACCCCCTGGCCGATTATTGCCGCTATATCCAAAATTGTCTGTAACCAACAAAAGACCCCGCCACCGGCGAGGTCTTTGCTTTTCTATCCCAATCTGTGGGATTGATTTGTCGTTTTAAAAACGGATTATTTTGCCTTTACATTGCGCACATTAGACCAAGCACCGTAAATCTTGTTGCCGTTCACCGTCTTATAAGCGCGCACCTTCACATAATAGCGTTTGCCCTTGGTGAAGTTCTTGCCGGTATAGCTGGTTTTCTTCTGCCCGGACACGGTGGTCTTGGACACCATTTTCTTAAAGTTCTTGTCCTTGGCCCAATAGATTTGGTAGCCGCTGGCAGAGCCGCCCACTTTCTTCCAGGTGGCCTTAATCTTATGGCCGCTCTTAGTTGCACTTAGGCCGGTCAAATTGGGGGTAGCCGGCTTGGTATAAGCGGTCATATACGCCCAACCGCTGTAATAATTCTTGCCGCCCACTGTGCGGTATGCCCGCACCCGGTAGGTGTAACCGGCACCGGCGGTCAGGCTCTTGTGGGTATAAGAAGTGCCTTTTACCGTTGCCAGTGTCTTATAGCTGTTGCCGCTCTTGCGCTGCAACTGGTAGCCGGTGGCACCAGCCGGTTTGTTCCACGCCAGTTTCAGCGAATTGCTGCCCCGACTGCTCACTCGGAATTTGCCCGGCTTGCCAACAGAGTAGTTCACGGTTACGCCATACTGGCGACCGCAAGCGGAATTACAACCAGAAACCTTTACAAAATAAGTACCGGCAGACAACCCTTGCGTTGGAAAAGTATAATTGCCATCGCTGACACAAACGTCCTCATAAGCCAGTTGAGCGTATTCTCCACCGCCGTTGTATTTGTACAAATATACACCCCAATCTCCATCAGCGCTTGCCTTGGTATGTGTAAAAGCAACAGACACGCTGGCAGGGGAATTCAAAGTGAATTTATACCAATCGTCATCAGAACTTGTTGGATTAACGCCATAGCGCGTCGTTCCCATAGACAGAGGATCGGCAGAAGTATATTCATCGTTGAATTCAGTCTCCCAATTAGATACATAAGAACATTTAGGCGTTATGCTATACTGCCGACCGCAAGCAGAATTATAGCCATAAACTTTAACAAAATATGTACCGGCCGGCAATCCCAATGAAGAGAAAGTATAACTTCCGTCATACACATAAACATCTTCATAATCTAATGTTGAATAGTCGCCATTACCTTCATACTTGTACAAGTACACATACCAATCTCCATCTGCATCCGCACGATTAAAGGAGAACTGCACATTCACCTTGGCAGGAGAAGACAAGGTAAACTTGTACCAATCCGTATCACTATAACTATAATCTGAACACACACCATAAATGGTAGAATTCACCGGCACATAATCCGCAGAGGAATAGTCATCATTATCCTCCGTTTCATAATAGGTGTCCCCTGCATACGCCGTAAGGCCCAGTCCGCCGGTAATGCTCAAGAGCATCACCAGAGACAGGGCAAAGCTAAGCACTCTTTTCATATTCTTGACCTCCAACAGAAATAGTATTTTGCCCCTTTATTGTAGGCAAACACCCTATCAAAAGCAATACGCCGACAGCGTACACTTAACAAATTATTTGAAAAAAATGCAGACTTTTGCGTGTGCAAAACGCATCCTTTACGAAAAGATATAAAAAAGCCCTTGCTTTGCAGCTGCGAAGCAAGGGCTTTTTGCTGATTTATGCTTTAATAATATCCGCCGGGGTGACAGGCAGAGCCTGTTGCAGAGCAGACAGGGGCAGCTCCACCTGGGCGCCCACACGCCCGGCAGAGAAGAAGATGGTGTCATAATCCGCCGCCGTTTGGTGGATATAGGTGGGGAACTGCTTTTTCATCCCAATGGGCGAGCAGCCGCCGTGCACATAGCCGGTGCGGGGCAGCAGCTCTTTTTGGGGCAGCATTTCTACCGCCTTTTCGCCGCAGGCGCGAGCCGCCTTTTTCAGATCCAGTTCTTCTGCCACCGGCACCATAAACACAAAGAAGCCGCCGCTTTTGCCCCGGGTCACCAAGGTCTTAAACACTCGGTCCGGTTCCTGGCCCAGCAGCCGAGCCACCTCCACGCCGTTCACGGTAGAATTGTCGTAGGTATAGTGGTTATAGGCCAGCTTTTTGCTGTCCAGCACCCGCATTACATTGGTTTTCAGTTCTTTTTTTGCCATCTTCTGTCACTTTCTTAATATTTATTATGCACTTTCTCCGCAAAGCAAAGGAAGTCCTTCAGCACCACCTTGGTGCCATCGTCCAGCACGGCGGTGCCGCTCATGCGGCCAAACACCTGGTGCTGGTCGGAGCAGATCAGCTTCACATCCAGCAGCGCCGCCCGGTCGATAATGGGCACAAAGTCCATCTCAAACCGACCGTCCGAGGAAGTGAATTTCCAGGGATCTGTGTAATTATCGCTGATCAGGAAGGTTACATCGTCCAGCTTATGCCCCACCCCGTCGTAGAACAAAATATTCTCCGAAGCGGCGGAGGTGTCGCCAAATCCGTAACCGATATTAAAGCCAAAACGGTGACCGTCCACCGTGCCGGAACCGGAGCCCCAGTACCAGGTGTTGTCATAGGTCCACACGCCGCGACCCCAGTCCAAAGCGCCGTAGTCCGTAGCCGGGTCAAAGGTATAGATTTTGCCGTCAAACTCCACCTTGCCACGGGCACGCATACAATTGATCTTCTGATTATAGTAGAACGCGTGCGGGTCCTCCAGCCAGGGCGTGGCGATCACCATGGAGTCCTGGAGTGGGTCCTCTAAGAAGATCTGCGCCCGCAGGGGCTTGCCGTTATAGAAATTCTTAAAGTGGCACTTGATCTCCCGCTGCTCAAAATCCAAATTAAACTGCATACCCAGCTTTTTGTCGCAGTAGCGGATACTGCCGCCGGAGGACACGGTGGGCATGTGCAGCTTGCCCATGGGAAAGGCGTTCAAAATGGTCTCCGTGTGCTCAAAGGCATGCTTAAAGTCCAAAAAAGTCACGGACTGTAAGCCAATGTACCCATCATCCGACAGGGTAAAGCACACGCCAAAGTCCCCGGAGGGCGACAGCACCGAATAGTAGTCCCACTCCTTAATGCGGGTGGGGCGCTTTTTAATATCCGCCCGACTGTACAGCTGCAACGGCCGCCGAGACCAACCCGGCTCCTGCAAAATCCCATCCGGTCCCAGCAGCGGCTGGATGGTGGTTACCTCATGGTTGCGCATAAATGAATCCCCCTTCATAATGCAAAAAAGTGTGTAGTTCGGTCAACAATATCATCCTACCACAAACGGCAGCCATTTGCAACGGGTATTCAGTATTCGATCCCCCGCCGTGCCGGCGCGCCGGTATCAAAGGGGTGGCGTTCCTTGGTCATACGGGTAACATAATCGCACAAGGGCGCCAAGTCCGCCGGCAGGCTGTGGCCGGTCAAGATGATTTCGCGGTCCTTGCCATGGCGCTGCAAAAGGTCCAGCACCGCTTGCCGAGGCAGCAGGTCACCGGCAAAGGCGTCTGCCCCCTCGTCCAGCACCACCAAAAAGCAATCCGCCGCAACCGCGTCAATCTCCGTTAGCAGCCGGGCATAATCCGCTGCCAAGGCCGCCTGCTTCTCTGCCGTCACCGGGCAAAACATTTGGAACTGCTCCCGGGGGAACAGGCATTGCACCCCCAGCCGCTCCAGCGCCGCCACCTCGCACGAGGAGCCATCTTTATAAAACGATACAAAGAGCACCGACGCCCCGGCACCTGCCGCGCGCACTGCTGCACCCACCGCCGCCGTGGTCTTGCCCTTGCCGTCACCGTAATAAAGCTGTACCATTTTGCCACCACCGTCTTTCTGTTACCAGTATAACCCGCACCCGGGACGATGTAAAGAAAAACCGCGGTATAAAGCCAAAAAAATTGCAGTTCCACGGAGCGTGGACAACTTCCACCGTCCGCCTGTTGCAAAGATTCGCCCTTTCTGCTACAATAAAGTCGTAAACAAGGGAAAGGAGAGCGGGAACCACGGTCCCCGCACCGCAGATATGGACGCAAAAGAGATCGGGCGCACCATCAGCACCCACCGCAAGGCGCTGGGGCTGACCCAAATGCAACTGGCGGCCCAGTTGCAGGTTAGCAACCGCACCGTCTCCAAGTGGGAGAACGGCGACGGCTTTCCGGATATTTCGCTGCTGCCGGGACTGGCTGCTGCCCTGGATATCACCATTGACGAATTGCTCACCGGGGAAGTACCGGCGCAGATCCAGCAAAGCGTCAGCGCCGCAGAAGCCCGCCGTGCCCAAGGCCGCTACCAGGTGGCCAAGATCGTGGCCGGAGCGCTGTTGGTGGCGGGCAGCGTGATCGGGCTGATCACCGAGGTGCGGCTGTTTTGGGTCAAGCCCTTTTATATGTTTATTGAGATTTACCTGCTGGTGCTGGCCTTTGTACTGGTGGTAGTGGGAGCCATGGTTTTTCTCATCGGGCTGGTGCGCTACCGCACGGAGATGCAACACCTGAACACAGCCAACCGGATAGAGGCTCTGGCGGCGCTGGCAGGCGCCGGTCTGTTTCCCCTCTTTACCGTACTGCGCTTTCTCCACGCTTACACCCGACCGGGCATGGCGGTATTCATCGTGCTGCTGGCGGTAGCTGTGGGGCTGTGGGTTTGGCGACTGGCGGTGGACTGCAAAAAACTGCAGGCAGAAAAAAGCCATCCCATCGCAGAGAAAGACTGATTTTGTCAAAAAAATAGAACTGGCTATTGATTTGGCGGGCACTTTCCAGTATAATGTATAAGTACAGACGGTTGTACAGGCGTACAGCCGTTTTTCTTATTTTAATGTTCGCGCGTAAGTAGAGGGATTATGAAAAAAGTAGGTTTTGACAATCAAAAATATTTAGAAATGCAATCCGGCCGTATTCGGGAGCGGATTGCCGAATTCGGCGGCAAGCTGTATCTGGAATTCGGCGGCAAGCTGTTTGACGACTACCACGCCAGCCGGGTACTGCCGGGCTTTCAGCCGGACAGCAAGCTGCAAATGCTGCTGCAACTAAAGGACCAGGCGGAGATCGTCATTGTAGTCAGTGCCCAGGATATTGAGAAGGACAAGGTGCGTGGCGATTTGGGCATTACCTATGATATAGACACCCTGCGGCTGATCGAGGCGTTCCGTTCCAAGGGGCTGACCGTCAGCTCAGCGGTACTCACCAAGTACGCCCCCTCACCCAAGCTGGACGCCTTTGAGGCCCGGCTGCAGGCGGCAGGCGTGGCGGTGTACCACCACTATCTGATCGACGGCTACCCGGCCAGCATCAGCAAGATCGTCAGCGACGCCGGCTACGGCAAAAATGATTATATTGAGACCCGGCGCTCCCTGGTAATCATCACCGCCCCCGGTCCGGGCAGCGGCAAGATGGCCACCTGCCTGTCCCAGCTGTACCATGAGAATCGGCGGGGCATTAAGGCCGGGTACGCAAAATTTGAGACCTTCCCCATCTGGAACATTCCTCTGAACCATCCGGTGAATCTGGCCTATGAGGCTGCCACCGCGGACCTGGGGGATGTAAATATGATCGACCCCTGGCACCTGGAGGCCTACGGCCAGACCACGGTGAACTACAACCGGGATGTGGAGATCTTCCCGGTGCTGAAAGCCACATTTGAAAAGATCTATGGCACCTGCCCCTACCAGTCCCCCACGGATATGGGAGTCAATATGGCCGGCAACTGCATTGTGGATGACGACGCCGTCTGCACCGCCGCCAAAGAGGAAATCCTGCGCCGCTACTTTACCGCCTGCTGCAACGCGCTGCGCGGCAAGGAATGCAGCGACGAAATTTATAAATTAGAGCTGCTGCTGGGCCAGGCCGGACTGAATACCGACGATCGGGCCTGCGCGGCAGCTGCAACCCGGACTGCGGCAAACACCGGCACGCCCTGCGCCGCCATTGAACTGGAAAACGGCGATTTGATCACCGGCAAAACCACTGAGCTGCTGGGCTGCGCCAGCGCTATGCTGCTCAATGCCTTAAAGCACCTGGGCGGTATTCCGGACGAAACATTGCTGATCTCGCCGCAGGTAATCCGTCCCATCCAGGCGCTAAAGACCCGCCACCTGGGCAGCCACAACCCTCGGCTGCATACGGACGAGGTGCTCATTGCCCTGTCTATGTGCGCGGTGACGGACCCCAACGCCGCCTTGGCGCTGGAACAGCTGGGCAAGCTGCGGGACTGCGAAGTGCACTGTTCCGTGCTGCTGTCCTCCGTGGATGAGAACACGCTGAAAAAGCTGGGTGTGCACCTGACCTGCACTGCAAAAAGCGACAAAAAGCTCATTTACTGATCAACCCAATATCATTTTTATATACAGACTACAACACAGAAAGGGTGATTTCATTGGGCAAAACCAAGTATATCTTCATTACCGGCGGCGTTGTCAGCGGGCTGGGCAAGGGCATTACCGCCGCTTCCCTGGGCCGACTGCTGAAGTCCAGAGGGCTAAAGGTCACCGCGCAGAAGCTGGACCCGTACCTGAATGTGGACCCGGGCACCATGAACCCGGTACAGCACGGCGAAGTATTCGTTACCGACGACGGCGCGGAAACGGACCTGGACCTGGGGCACTACGAGCGCTTTATTGACGAGTCCCTGAGCCAAAACTCCAACTTGACCTCCGGACGCGTGTACTGGAAAGTGATCACCGACGAGCGCAAGGGCGTGTATGGCGGCCAGACCATTCAGATCATTCCCCATGTGACCAATGAGATCAAGCGTTCCATCTCCCGCAACGCAGACACCGGTGCCGATGTATGCCTGGTAGAAATCGGTGGCACCGTAGGCGATATTGAGAGCCAGCCGTTTTTGGAGGCCATTCGCCAATTTGCCGTGGAAGCCGGGCGAGAGAACTGCCTGTTTATCCATGTGACCTTGGTGCCCTACCTGGCAGCCTCTGATGAGCTGAAAAGCAAGCCCACCCAGCACAGTGTAAAGGAAATGCTTTCCATCGGCATCAATCCGGATATTATCGTTTGCCGCACGGAGCACCCGCTGACGGATGAGATCAAGCACAAGATCTCCCTGTTCTGCAATGTGGATCCGGAATGCGTCATTGAAAATAACAACTGTGACATTCTCTATGCCGTGCCCATCATGCTCCACCAGCAGCACATGGACGATGTAGTGATCCGCAAGCTGGGCATTGACTGCCCCGGTGCACCGGATCTCACCGATTGGCAGGAAATGCTGGACGCGCTGCGCCACCCGGTACAGACGGTCAAAATCGGTCTGGTGGGCAAATATGTGGAGCTGCACGACAGCTATATCAGCGTTAACGAGGCGCTGAAGCACGGCGGCATTGCCACCCACAGCGCCGTGGATATTCACTGGATCGACTCGGAGACCCTGGAGGGTGATGATGTGGATCTGGACGCCATCTTGGGCGATATGGACGGCATTTTGGTACCCGGCGGCTTTGGCTCCCGTGGCATAGAAGGCAAAATCAACGCCTGCCGCTACGCCCGCACCCACGGCGTGCCCTACCTGGGAATCTGCCTGGGTATGCAGATTGCAATTATTGAATTTGCCCGGGATGTGCTGGGCATGGCAGACGCCAACTCGGCAGAGATCGACCCGTCCACCACACACCCGGTGATCGACATTTTGCCGGAGCAAAAGGATGTAACGGACATGGGCGGCACCATGCGCCTAGGTCAGTACCCCTGCACCTTGAACCCGGAGTCCAAGGCCTATAGCCTGTACGGTGCCTCTATGATCTATGAGCGCCACCGCCACCGCTATGAGGTAAACAATGATTATCGCCCGGACCTGCTGAATGGGGGCATGATCTTTGCCGGTACTTCACCGGATAACCACATTGTAGAGATGGTGGAAATCCCGGATCACCCCTGGTTCGTGGCCGGCCAGTTCCATCCGGAATTCAAGAGCCGTCCCAACCGCCCGCACCCGCTGTTCCGCGGTTTCGTCACCGCTGCCGCAGCGCGTATGAACAGCAAGAAATAAGCGCAATAAATATGCCAAACGCCCCTATGACCCGCAAGAGCCATAGGGGTGTTTTTGCGTAAAAAGGAGCGGCGGGAGCAAGCCCCCGCCCTACGGTAGGGGCGGCAATCTGCCGCCCGCAAAAAACAGGGAACGGTACACACCGTTCCCTGTTTCCATTTTTATACCCATTTATCTGTTTATTTCTGCACGGCAGACACAACGCCCTCTGCCAAACCGGCAAGGCCTTGAATTTCCGACGGAATGATGATCTTGGTGGCCTGACCGTCGGCAGCCTTGGAGAACGCCTCCAGCGCTTTCAGCTTAATCACCGCATCACCGGCGTTGGCCTCATTGAGCAGGCGAATGGCGTCTGCGGTGGCCTTTTGCACCGCCTCAATAGCCGCAGCCTCACCCTCAGCCTCGCGAATTTTCGCTTCTTTCACAGCCTCGGCGTGAAGGATGGCCGCCTGCTTTTCTGCCTCTGCTTCCAGGATCTTGGACTCCTTGTGTCCCTCGGCCACCAAAATACGGCTCTGCTTCTCGCCCTCGGCGGTCAAGATGGCCTCGCGGCGCTGGCGCTCCGCTTTCATCTGCTTTTCCATGGCGTCCTGAATTTCCCGGGGCGGGATAATGTTTTTCAACTCCACCCGGTTCACTTTAATGCCCCAGGGATCCGTGGCCTCGTCCAAAATCACCCGGATCTTGGTGTTGATGGTGTCGCGGGAAGTGAGGGTGCTGTCCAGCTCCATCTCGCCGATAATATTACGCAGCGTGGTGGCAGACAGGTTCTCAATGGCAGAAATGGGGCTTTCCACACCGTAGGTGTACAGTTTGGGGTCCGTGATCTGGAAGAACACCACCGTGTCGATCTGCATGGTCACATTGTCCTTGGTGATCACCGCCTGCGGCTTAAAGTCAACCACCTGCTCCTTAAGAGAAACGGTCTTGGCAATCCGGTCAATGAACGGAATTTTTACATGCAGACCGGTCTGCCAGGTGGCGTAGAAAGTGCCCAGCCGCTCCAAAACGAATGCCTTAGACTGAGGCACTACACGAATGTTGGCCAGCACCAGCGCAATCAGCGCCAGAATGACCACAGCTAAAATAATCCACTTTAACATACAAATTCTCCTTTTCTTTCATTCTATATAGATAAAAATGGATAACAAAATTAAACTTTGCCCGCCGGAGTTTTGGCCGTGCGCACCATCAGCTTCACGCCCTCAATGCGATCCACCACCACCGTGGTCCCGGCGGCAATGGGCGCGCCGTCCGTACTGCGGGCAGACCACACACTGCCGCACACTCTCACCTGTCCGGTGGCGGCTAAATTGTCAATATCTTCCAGAACCACGCCGGTTCGGCCAACGCAGCGGTCCGCGTTGGTGGCCTGAATACGAGGGCGCAGGTACTTCTTCACCAGCGGTTTGGTGGCCAGCAGTGCCACCACGGATACCGCCACAAACAGCACCCCCTGGAGCCAGACAGCCCCGCCGCAGGCTGCCGCAACAGCCGCAGCCACCGCGCCCAGCACAAACCAAATGGACACCAGTTGGGCGGTAATCCCCTCCAGCACGCCAAATACTACGGCGGCAAGGATCCATATATACAGCATTTGCATGGGCTGCAACCTCCTCTCGGCGCAAAAAGCGGTAAACCGCCCCGATTTTCTATTCTCAGTATAGCATACGCTACACCCCTTTGCAATACACATTCTATTTTAATCGACGCGTGCCCAGCAGGGGGATGCGGCGCTATCCATTCGCTCAAAACAAAGCAGCTCCCCTTGTTTCCAAGGGGAGCCGTAAAAGGGTACTATATTTACGCTTCTTCCTCGCTGATCTTCTTGCGGGTTTTCAGAATAGAAGCGGCAGACACGGAAAATTCGTCCAGTCCCCACGCCAGCAGATGGGGGATCAGCCGGGGGTCCGCCGCCCCCTCGCCGCACATACCCACCGGAATACCGGCGGCCTTGGCGGCCTTAATGGTCATTTCAATAGCAGAGAGCACTGCCGGCTGCATAGGATCGTACAGCCGCGCCACCGCCTGATTGCCACGATCCACGGCCATCACATAGCCGGTCAGATCATTGGTGCCGATGGAGAAGAAGTCCGATTCCTTGGCCAGCTCCGCTGCGGTCAGCGCCGCAGCCGGGGTTTCTACCATAATACCTACCGGCACCGGGTGCACATCCTCGCCGGCTTCAATCAGCTCCCGCAGGCACTGCTCAATCAGCTTTTTAGCTGCCAGGATTTCTTCCTTGCAGGTGATCAGAGGCAGCATCAGCTTTAAGTCGCCGAACTTGGCCGCCCGCAAAATGGCGCGGATTTGGTCGCAAAACAGATCCGGGTGGTCCAGGCAGTAGCGAATGGCCCGGTGTCCCAGGAACGGATTGTCCTCTTTTTCAATCTCTAAGTAGGGAATTTCCTTATCACCGCCAATGTCCAGCGTACGGATGATGACCTCCCGGCCGTTCATGGCCTTGGCCACCGTGGCGTAAGCCTCAAACTGCTCTGCCTCCGTGGGGCGGGACATCCGATCCATAAACAGGAATTCCGTGCGGAAAAGGCCGATACCCTCACCGCCGTTTTGCACCACCGCCTGCACATCCTCCGGCTTGCCGATATTGCCGTACACGGCCTTTTTCACGCCGTTCTTGGTGACGGTAGGCAGATTACAATAGCGGCTGAGCGCCTCTCGCTCTGCCAAATATTCCCGCTGCCGCCGCTTAAATTCCGCCGTCTGCTCCGGCGTAGGCTCCGGCAGCACTGTGCCGCGAAAGCCGTCCACCGCCACGCATTGGCCGGTGTGCAGCGCCTCTACTGCACCGGTGACGGACAGTACCGCCGGAATGCCCATGGCCCGCGCCAAAATGGCACTGTGGGAGGTCATACCGCCCACCTCTGCCACAATGGCTGCCACATGCTCCCGGTTCATTTTGCCGGTCATAGAGGGGGTAAAGTCGTGGGCCACCAGTACCGTGCCCGGTTCAATGGCACCCAAATCCACCTGCTCCGCACCCAGCATAATACCCAGCAGATCCTCTCGCACATCGGCAATATCGCTGGCTCTCTGACGGGTCAGCTCGTCGTCCATGCCGGAAAACATGGCGATAAATTGGTTGCACACCCCATCAGCCGCCGCTTCCGCCGTGGCGCCGCCGTCGATCATCTCCTCCATTTGGGAGAGCATAAACGGATCCCGCAGCATCTCCATGTGACCGTCTAAAATCGCTGCCTCTTTCTCTCCGGCAGAGGCTTGCAGACGATCCCGCAGCTGCTCCGTCTTTTGCATAAATGCGTTAATGGCTGCCCGAAGCCGCTCTTTTTCCTGCTGGGCGCCGCCAAAGACCACGCCGCTGTAATCCAGCGACCGGTGCTGAATGATCAAGGCCTTGCCGATGCCGCAGCCCTCGCTTACGCCTGTTCCTCTTAGCATGGTATCGCTCCCTCTCCTTGTTCAACTTAATAAACACAGCCAGGGAACTGCCCCAAAGAGCCGTTCCCTGTGTGCAAAATTTCTTATGCCTCGCCTAAGCCGGACTCAATCAGACTGACTGCCTTGGCCAGCGCCTCATTTTCGTCCGGACCGTCGGCCCGCACTTCCAGCTGGCTGCCGCACTTAATGCAGCCGGCCATAATGTTCATAATGCTCTTGGCGTTAATGTCCTTGCCGTTTAAGATCAGATGCACATCACTCTGGAATGCAGTCATTTCCTTAACGAACATATTTGCCGGGCGCATATGGAAGCCCTCTTTATTGATCACCTTTGTTACCTGAGATACCATTATGCTCTCTCCTTCTCTGTTTTATTCTTTTTCAGCAGGGCCAGCATCAACGCACCGACCACAGAGCCTGCAACCAGAGCCACAATATAGCCCAGAGGATGATCCACAACTGCGAAAGTGAAAACACCGCCGTGGGGTGCCGGGCAAGCACAGCCAAACAGCGCGCAGACCAAACCGGCTACGGCAGAGCCCACCATACAGGACGGAATCACGCGCAGCGGATCAGACGCCGCATAAGGAATCGCGCCCTCTGTGATGAAGCACAGACCCATCGCATAATTGACCGGACCGCTCTTCAGTTCCTCTTTGGTCCACTTCTTCTTGTTAAAGGTGGTGGACAAAGCGATGGCGATAGGCGGCACCATACCACCAATCATCACCGCCGCCATGATCCAGGTATCGCCGGTGGCGACGGAAGCCGTACCGAACACATAAGCCGCCTTGTTGAACGGGCCGCCCATGTCAGTGGCCATCATAGCCGCCAGAACAACGGACAGGAGAATGCGGGAGGTTTCGCCCAGACTTTTCAGTCCGGCAGACAACGCCAAGTTGATATACCCCACGAAGGGATTGATCAGCAACATAAACAGACCGATCAACACAGTGCCGAACAGGGGATACAGGAACACCGGCTTAATGCCGTCCATGCTCTTGGGCATCCAGGAGAAGGCCTTTTTCAGTCCGTTGACCAACAGACCGGCCACAAAACCGGCCAGCAGCGCGCCCAAGAATCCGGACACAGCCTTGTCATCGCCGGTAGGCGACTGCAGCGTGGCGCCGATGGTGGCCAAATAACCGCCAACGATACCGGGCAGCAAACCGGGACGATCCGCAATGGACTGGGCAATATACCCGGCCAAAATGGGAATCATAAAGCTAAATGCCGCTTTACCGATCCAAAAGATCACCGCCGCTACCGGGTTGGTCTGGCCGAAGTTGCCGCCGGCATTGGCGTTGCCGGCCAATGTATCAATCAAGAAGCCCAGAGCAATCAGCACGCCGCCGCCGACCACGAAAGGCAGCATGTGGGATACGCCGTTCATCAGGTGTTTATACACCTTGTGGCCGAAGCTCTCTTTCTCATCGTCATCCCCGACGGGGGCTGCGCCGCCCTCTGCGTGGTAAATGGGAGCCTTGCCGTCCAGCACCTTTTGGATTAACTCCTGCGGTTTGTTAATACCGGCAGAAACCGTGGTTTGCAATACCGGCTTGCCGTCAAAGCGGTCCATCTCTACATTTTTATCCGCCGCAATGATAATACCGTCACAGTCAGCGATCTCTCGGCGGGTGAGTACATTTTTAGCGCCGCCGGAGCCGTTGGTCTCTGCCTTTAAGGGGCAATTCATGGCCGCGCCGGCCTTTTCCAGCGCCTCGGCAGCCATATAGGTATGCGCAATGCCGGTGGGGCAGGCGGTCACCGCCAAAATACGATAGCCTTTCGGAGCCGCCTGTGCGGTTACCACCGTATCCTCCGGGGTCTCCTCCGGGTACTTGGCCCGCTCCTGGGCGTCAATAATTTCAATAAATTCCTCTGCCGTTTTGGCGCCACGGAGCCGATCGCAAAATTCCGGCTCCATGAGCATCACCATCAGGCGAGAGAGAATTTCCAAATGCACATCGCCGTCCGGCGGAGCCGCGATCATAAACAGCAACGAGCTGGGCTTGCCGTCCGGGGCGTCATAATCCACACCGCCGGGCACGGTCATCGCCGCCAGTGCCGCATGGGCCACGCTGTCGCTCTTCGCATGAGGTACCGCAATGCCCTCGCCGATGGCAGTGGTGCCCTGTCCCTCTCGCGCCAGGATCGCCGCCTTGTAGGCCGACGGGTCCGTTAGGTTGCCTGCTGCCGCGTGCAGCTCTACCAGCGCGTCGATGGCTTGGCTTTTGCTTTCAGCCGGGGCGTTCAGCCGGATCGCCCGAGGAGACAGCAAATCTTTAATCTTCATAGAGAACCCTCCTTACACAGGGCGTCGCCCTGCACATTTAATTATTCTCCGACTGCTCTCAGTCGGCAAAATACTGTGTCTTATACCGGCGAATGGTATCGCCGTCTGCCACGCCCTCACAAAAGGCGGAGGCATTACCGGCGGCGGAAGCCCACTGGAGCGCCGTCTTGTAATCGCCGCTGTCTGCGTACCCGGCCAGGAACCCGGCCACCATTGAATCGCCGCAGCCTACATTGTTCACCGGTTTGCCGGGCACCACGCCCACGGAGTGGGTGCTGCCGTCCTCTGCCAGCAGTGTGGCGCCGTACTTGCCACGACTCACCAGCACATTGCGTGCGCCTTTCTCTTGCAACTTGGCTGCAAAGAAGCGAATCTTCTCTTCATCGTCCGGGCGAATATCCTCGCCAAAGATCTCGCCCAGCTCGTGGTGATTGGGCTTAATGAGAAACGGGTGGTAATCCAGCACCGCCAGCAGCGCGTCACCGGTGGTGTCTACCACAATATGCACGCCTTTATTTTGCAGCTTGGCGCAGATTTGCTCATAAATGGAGCCGGGCATTTGGCTGGGCACCGCCCCGGCCAGCACCAAAAAGTCGCCGGGCATCAGTCCCTCCAGCTTGTGGAACAGAGCCTCCACTTCCGCCTCTGCCGGCTGGGCGCCTGGGGCATTAATATCCGTTTGCCGATCGGCAAAGATCTTAACATTGATTCGGGTGTTGCCCGCTGCCAGCGGCACAAAATCCGTTTGGATCCCCTGGGCCTGCAGCATCTGCTCCAGTGCCCGGCCGGTAAATCCGGCCACGAACCCCAGTGCCCGGGTGGGCACCTCCAGTCCGGACAGCACCATGGACACATTGATTCCCTTACCGCCGCACAGCAGCTGGGCGCTGTCCGCCCGGTTTACATCCTCGCTGCTTAACCGGGGCAGGCGCAGAATGTAGTCCAGCGCCGGGTTCAACGTTACGGTATAGATCATAATAACGCAACCTCCTTTACCACCGTGCGTTCTCCGTACTCCGGGTCCGGCAGCCGATCGGTGATGATCGCCGCCTGATCCAGGGGCGCAAAGCTCACGGTAGATACTTTGTCAAACTTGCTGGCGTCCGCCAACACATAACTGACGAAACTGCGCTCCATGGCCGCCGCTTTTAAGTAGGCCTCGTCCGTGTCCGGCGTGGTAAATCCCTGACGAATGGCAATACCGTTGGTGCCGATGAAACACTTGGAAAAATTGTAGTTGTGCAAATTCTTGGCTGCAGCCAGACCGATGATGGCATCGGTGGTGTGCTTTAACTCGCCGCCCAGCACATAGGTTTTCATACCCTTGGCCACCAGCCGCTGGGCGTGGAGAAGACCGTTGGTCACAAAGGTGGCACCCGGCTGCAAGTGGTCGATCATTAACAGGGTGGAGCTGCCGGCGTCTAAATATACAAAATCCGTATCGTCCACCTGGGCAGCGGCGTAAGCGGCGATCATCTCTTTTTCGTCCATGTGCAGCTGCAGCTTTTCGTCCAGCTTCTCCTCCCGGCGAATAAAATCCCGCCGGGTCAAAGTGGCACCGCCATGCACCTTGTGCAGCTTGCCCAGCCGATCCAGCGCAATCAGATCCCGGCGCACCGTGCTTTCGCTGGCGCCCAAAAGCTGGGTCAACTGCGCAACGGATACGGTCCCTTTTTCCTCTAACTGGGCCAAAATCTGCAAGTGTCTTTCCTGGGTAAGCATAGACGGTTCCTTTCTGAATTTTCCGGGCGTTTGCCGCCCTCGTCCTTACACCCAAAGTGTACCACGGCAAGCAAAAGCCGTCAAGTTCATTCCTTCATTTTCGTTCATTCCGCACAGTGAGCGCCTGCTCTTTTGGGCAATTTATGCAAACGCAGCCCCTTTATCTGCGCGGTTTTGAACGGTTGTGGCAAAACATGCATAAAATCCGTCATTTTACAGACGCACTTGTTTGCCAAAAAAGGCGCAAAAAAGCGCCGTATCCTCAGGATACGGCGCTTTTTATAATCTGGATTTATACCGCTTCTAAATATGCGGCTACGGTCTTGGGATCTTCCCCCCGCACAAAGGCAAACTCATCGCTGATGATATGCAGCGCACTGCGCAGCGCCTTGGCGTCTGAAAGATACATTTTCTTGCCGATCTGCTTTTGGTGCTCCTCATGGCAGCGAAGTGTCTTAATCAACCGCAAAATGCGCTTATGATCCGAGCTGTGGAGGATCTCCTCCGTCTTGGCCTTACGCTCGTGGACGTTGCTCACCCACTCGTAGGGCTGGCAGGTCTTGGCATAGCCCATCAATTCCTCCACCGCTGCCGGGGCAATGGCTGAGCGAATTTTGATCCGCTGGGGATCGTAATCCGTGGGCACGTAATACTTGGAGTTCCGGTCAAACACAGGCACCAGCACATAGTAGTCCTTGGTCTCGCTGGAGAACTTCATGGTTTCAATTTCGCGCACTTGGCAGATGCCCTTGGTACTGTAATGCACGAAAGTACCGATTTGCATGACACTCACCTTTCTTGATAATACAATAATACACTATTTTTTCGCCTGTTTTTCTATTTGAACATCTCTATTATAGCACAAATCGGTAAAAATTGACATAGGCAAAGTAAACAAATCCCCGCCCCGAATTCCTATCTCTGCGGCAGGAATTTTGTACAAAATGCAAGATTATTCCCATTTTCACGCATTTTTCTTAACAAACCTTAACAAATGAAAAAAATCTTTTACCTATCTTTTACCCGGCAGCGGGCGCGGTTTTAACATCATCCGGCTAGACTAAAACCGGAGCAGCCAGCCAACGCTGCAAAAATCCCAAAAGGCCGTATGTACCTTTTCGTACACACGGCCTTGTTTTTTATCCAATGATTATGCTTTTTGTTATGCCTTTTTCTTTTGGAACAGGCGGGCAAAAACCTTAATGACCTCAGAAAGGACGATGACGGAGAATGCCAGAGCAAACAGCTTGCCCCACATGGTGATCCCCAGGGGTACGGTGCCAAAAAACGCACCGGCAAACTGGATGATCAGCACTTGCAACACAAAGGTGCAGCCCACGACCAACAGCATCAGCTTGTTCTTAAACAGGTGGCAAAAGATACTCTCGCTGTGCAGTTCCCGGCAGTTAAAGGCGTTAAACAGCTGAAACAGCACAAACAGGGTGAACAGCACGGTGGTCATCTCGCCCCGGGCAGCACCCAGGAAATTCAGCTTGTATTGCAGCAGGAACACCACGCTCATATACACACCGGTAGCGGTGATCCGCGCCAGCATACCCTTGGAGATAATATTCTCGCTGCGGTTGGTGGGGCGGCGGCGCATCAGGTCACTGTATCCCGGCTCCAGTCCCAAGGTCAGGGCCGGCGGGCCGTCCATAATGATGTTGATCCACAGCAGCTGCAAGGCGGTAAAGGGCGCCGGCAGCCCCATCAGAACAGACACAAATACGCAAATAACAGAGGCAATATTCACCGTCAGCTGGAAGCTGATGAACCGCTTAAAGTTCTCATAAATATTGCGGCCCCATTCCACGGCCTTAACAATGGTGGCAAAGGAGTCGTCCAACAGCACAATATCGCTGGCTTCCTTGGACACCTCCGTGCCTGAAATGCCCATGGCGATTCCCACATCGGCGTTCTTCAGCGCCGGTGCGTCGTTGATCCCGTCGCCGGTGACAGCCACCACTTCGCCTCGTGCTTTCAGCAGCTTCACCACCCGCATTTTCACCGTAGGGGTGCTGCGAGCAATCACGCTGATTTTGGGCAGCATTTTTTGCAGCCGGCGGTCGCTCATTTCTTCCACTTCTTTGGCTTCCAGCGCCACACAACCGTCCGCCAGCAGATCCAGTTCCTTGGCAATGGCGGTGGCGGTAACGATATTGTCGCCGGTAAGAATCTTCACCCCCACCCCGGCGCTGCGGCAGGCGGCCACAGCGTCGTACACATCGCTGCGCAGCGGGTCCGCAATGGCCACAAAGCCGTCAAAGACCATATCGCTTTCCATTCGGCGGTGGGCCTCCTTTGCAGAGAAGTCCTCCATCTCCGCCAACTCCTTATGGGCAAAGGCAATCACCCGCATAGCTTGCTCCTCTGCCTGCACCAGCACCCGGCACAGTTCCGCCAGACGGTCAGGTTTCAAGGCACACATATCCAGCACGCACTCCGGGCTGCCCTTTACATAAGAGAGAATGCGCCCGTCCACATTGGAAATGGTGGTCATGTGCTTGAGCTCGGACGAGAAAGGAAACGCGCACAGCCGGGTGTGGTTCTCCCGCTCCCGACGGTAGGTGTTGCCGGTGTCTGCCTGCTCAAAGAACCGCAGCATGGCGCACTCCGTGGGATTGCCGATAAAGCCGCCGTCCGGCGCCAAGTCTGCCGTGGTGTTCAGGCAGATATTATGGGTCAGGTATTCGTTTTGCAGCGCTGCCGCTTCTTTATGCCACCGGGTGTCATAAAAGGCACGCACGGTCATCTTGTTTTCCGTTAAAGTACCGGTCTTGTCCGAGCAGATCACACTGATACAGCCGATGGTCTCTGAGGCGATCATCTTCTTCACCAGGGCGTTTTGCTTACTTAGCTTGATAATATTGATAGACAGAGACACCGCCACAATGGTGGGCAGCCCCTCCGGCACCGCCGCCACAATCAGCACGATACTGGTAATGAACGCCTCCATCACCGCCTCCAAATGCAGGCCGCCGTGGAGGGCAAAGAAAATCAGCTGAGCCGCAAACACAATGCCCGCTGCAATCACGCCAAGCACGGTAATGGTCTTGCCCAAGCGGGCCAGCTTCTCCTGCAAGGGGGTGCTGCTTTTTTCTGCATTGCCCAGCTCGCCGGCGATCTTGCCAAATTCCGTAGCGTCGCCCACCGCCGTCACCAGCAGCCGTCCGTTCCCCTCGGTAACGAATGTGCCGCTATAAAGCATATTGGCCCGCTCCGCCAGGGGCGTTTTTTCGTCCGTAAGCACCAGCTGGCTGTCTTTCTTCACCGGAAAGCTCTCGCCGGTAAGGGCGGATTCATCCACCTGCAGAGCAGTGCTCTCCAGCAGTCGTCCGTCCGCCGGCACCTTGTCTCCGGCAGACAGCAACACCACATCGCCCACCGCCAAATGGGCGCTTTGCAGGGTAACGGTTTGGCCGTCCCGCACCGCGCGCACGGTCATATCGGCGTTGATTTTGGACAGGGCCTCAAACGCCTTGGCGCTGCGCCCCTCCATCACTACGCTGATCACCACAGACAAAGCAATGGCCACGAACACGCCCACGCACTCCAAAAAGTCCGCCTCGCCGCCGGTAACCCGGCGCACAATGTTCACCGCCAGAGCGATCAGCCCGGCTGCAATAAGCATTAAGAGCATAGGCTCCGTGGCTGCATCCCAAAGGCGCTTCAGCAGCGAGTCCGGCTTGCGTCGGGTGAGGGCGTTCTCGCCGTACTGTTCTTTGTTTTTCTGTGCCTGCGCTTCTGTCAGCCCCCGGTTCGCGTCTGTACCGTAGGTTGCCAGCAACTCCGTTTTTTCTGCGGTAAATGCCTGCATAGAAAGTCCTCCTGCTTCATTTTTACAAAGAAAAAGACCTACCGCCGTTGCCGTGCGTTAGGTCTTTTTGGGTAAAAAATAAAAGACTGCTGCACGAAAAACAGGCGTGCAAGAGTCTCGTTCATTAAGACAAGCCAGACCCGGCACAGCGCCGCAGTCAGTTTGTTGACTTGCCACACGCCCACGGCGTGCAAACTACTCCCTCAAGCGGGTACTTCTTTTGTGACAAAAGCATACCACCCGGCCGCTTGGTTAGTCAAGAGTAACTTGAATGTTAGACAAAATCACAACCCGTCACCTAAAAACGCCAACCTCTTGCCATTTCTTCTCCGATATGGTATATAGAAGGTGAGACACGGCATATCAAATCTATTTTCACCCCCCAAGCCTTCCTCTTTGACAAGGGCGGCAAAACAGAGGATTCCATTTTCCCATGGAGGTCACGGTATGAAAATCAAAAACACAAAAACGGACATTCTGTTAAACATAGCGGCGGTGGCCTGCCTGGCAGCCGTTACCCTGTACCTGCTGGTGCGCTGGTCGCAAATTCCCATGACCATTCCCGGGCATTATACTGCCGACGGCCAAATCGACAGCTGGACCGACCGCGCCACCCTGTGGCAGCTGCCGGTGCTGGGGTGGGTGCTGTATGTGCTGATCACGATTTTAGAGCAGTTCCCCGGGATTTGGAACACCGGCGTGACCGTAACGGAGGAGAACCGCACCGCCGTCTACCGCACATTAAAGACTATGATCGGCTGGGTAAAGCTGGCGGTGAGTGCCCTGCTCTCTTTGGTGGCGCTGGCCTCCCTGGGCAATGGATATAAGATTTTTCTTGTACTGGCCGCCGTGGGTCTGCTGGCCACCTTTGGGCTGGTGATCTACTTTGTCCACCGCCTGTTGCAGTTGAAGTAAGCAGCCTATTTTTACCGACAGATTGCAATACACAAAATCCCTACGGCAATGCCTACGGCCAATCCCTCCGAGTTTGCCTACGGCGGTGACGGAGGGATTGATGCACTCGCTACGAATACATATAACCCCCGCACACAAAAAGCACCCCCGTCGGGGTGCTTTTTCTATACCTATTATTTTATCTTAGTGCTCATCCGCCAGCACAGCGTGGGCGCACTTTATGCCGTCCACGGCGGCGGACACAATGCCACCGGCGTAACCGGCGCCCTCACCGCAGGGGTACACCCCGCGCAGATTGCACTGGCAAAATTCGTCCCGCAAAATCCGCACGCTGCTGGAGGAGCGGGTTTCCGGCGCAGTAAGCACCGCGTCCGGCAGGGCAAAGCCGTGGAGCCGCTTGTCCATCTCCGTAATGGCCGCCTGCATGGTGGTGCGCACCTTGTCCGGCAGGCAGTACCGCAGGTTGGTAAGCGTGACCCCGGTCGGGCAGGTGGGCTGCACATTGCCCAGCGCCCGACTTTTCCGATCCGCTAAGAAATCGCCCACCAGCTGCGCCGGTGCACGGTAATCGCCCCCGCCCAGGGCAAAGGCGTTTTGCTCAATCTCTCGCTGATAATACATCCCCGCCAGCGGATGCTCCGAGGGGAAGTCCACCGGGTCAATACCCACTAGCAGCGCCGAGTTGGCATTCTCGCCGTCCCGGGCCAGGGTGCTCATGCCGTTGACGATCACGCCGCCCTTTTCGCTGGCGGCGGCCACCACCGTGCCCCCCGGGCACATACAAAAGGTATACGCCCCTCGCTGGTGCAGACCGTGGCAGCTGAGCTTGTAATCCGCAGCCCCCAGCTTAGGGTGGCCGGCAAAAGCGCCGTACTGGGCCTTGTCAATGAGCTTTTGGGGGTGCTCAATGCGGGCGCCCACACTAAAGGGCTTTTGGATAATTTGCGCGCCGTTTTTATAAAGCATTTCCACCGTGTCCCGGGCGCTGTGGCCGATGGCCAGGATCACCGCATCCGTCTCCATATCCACCGTTTGACCCAAATGGCTGTAAGTGACCCCATGGATAAAGCCGTTGGCCAAGATCAAATTCTCCAGCCGACATTCCAGGCGCACCTCGCCCCCCAGGCGCTCAATTTTTTTGCGAATATTCTGCACCACCACAGCCAGTCGGTCCGTGCCGATATGGGGCTTGGCGGCGTATAAAATCTCCTCCGGCGCACCGGCCTCGTACAGCTCTTGCAGCACCTGGCGAATAAAGGGGCTTTTAATGCCGGTGGTCAACTTGCCGTCAGAAAAAGTACCGGCACCGCCCTCGCCGAACTGCACATTGCTCTCCTCGTTGAGAATATGCTGCTGCCAAAAGGCGTTCACATCCTGCTGGCGGCGCTGAATATCCTTGCCTCGCTCCAACACAATGGGGCGCAGTCCTGCCTCAGCCAAGATCAGGCCGGCAAACATACCCGCCGGACCAAAACCAACCACCACCGGGCGAAAAGCGGACTGCCGCCGGTTCACCGGCAGGGTGTACTTGTATTCTTCCGCCGCCTTGGCCTTAGGTGAGCGGCAGCGGCGCAGCACCTGGGTTTCGTCCAGCCCCAGGGTCACATCTACCGTATAAGAGAAGTGCACATCGTCCTTTTTGCGGGCGTCCACACTCTTTTTAAAAATCGTCAGTTTTTCAATATATTTGGGATCGGTGCGCAACACCTTGCCCGCCTTTTTGCGCAGCAGGCTCTCGTCCTCATCCAGTTCCAGACGCAACTCACTTACTCGTATCATTCCGCTTCTCCACTATCTGCCCGGCGGCCGCCAGACCGCTGTAAAAGGCAAAATTCAAATTATAACCGCCGCAGGGCTGCTGCTCGTCCAGTACCTCGCCCACAATATACAGCCCGGGCACCCGCCGAGAGGCAAAGCCCTCCAATTCCGTTCGGGGCACACCGCCGCCGGTGATCTGGGCAAAGGCGTAGCCCTTGGTGCCGGTAACGATCAGCTGCCAGTGCTTGGCGATCTGCACCAGCCGCGCCGGGTCGCCCGCCGCCTGTTTTTCCAAAATCTCCGTCACCTCTGCGCTGAGGATCCCTCGCAGGGAGCCGAATTGCCGCAGGTAAGACAAAAGCTGATTTTCGCTCCACTCCGGGACCAAATCCAGCACTGCGCAGCACTTTTGCGGCCGGGGACGGGCAAAGTTCTGCCCCACCGCCCAGCTTACATCCATCACCGCAATGCCGGACAAACCGTAATCGGTAAACAGCACCTCGCCCTGACTCTTCGCCACGATTTCACCGTCCAAAGTGACGGCTACTGCCGCTCGGGTGCGCTGCCCCTTGAGTTTGCGAGGGTATTTGCTGGAGGAGGTCAGCTGCACCAGCGCCGGATACAGGGGCGTACAGCTGTGGCCCAGATCTTGCAGCAGGGCATAGCCGCTGCCATCACTGCCCAGTGCCGGTTGTGCCTGCCCGCCGCAGGCCACCACCACCTTGTCGCCGGCAAAGACGCCCTTATCCGTTTGCACCGTAAAGCCGGGGATGATCTTTTCCACCCGGCAGCCGGTAACCAGGCGCACGCCCAAGGCGCGGCAGGCGTCCAGCAGCAAATTTTGCACCGTGGCTGCCCGCAGGCTGTAGGGATATACACGCCCCAAATCCTCCTGCCGGGTCATCAAACCGAGAGAGGCAAAGAAATCCAGCACCGCCCGGCTGTGGGGCGCCTGCATATTGGTCAAATTGCACCGGCCGTTGCCGGTAGCCAACAGCTTTTTGCCCGGCTGCTCCAGCCGCTCCAGCACCGTGACCTGCAGCGCCGGGTCCAGTTGCCGCAGCCGTATGGCACAGCACAATCCCGCCGCGCCGCCGCCCACGATCAATACCCGCATATCTTCGCCTCCCTTATATAGAATATACATATCATAATATATTCCGCCGCCAAATGCAAACAATTCTTGCGCCGCCTCGCATGAAAGCGGCTTTTATTTTGATTTTCCCCTTGACGAACGGGTGCGGTTGTGGTATAGTGTTTGTACCTCGGTAAGTGGGGTTTTATTTTTTGCCCATTTTTAGGTGCGCATTGCGTGGCGCAACGAGGGAGATTCACACACAATCGAAATACAACGGAGGTGCTTATTAATGAGAGTTAAGATTACCTTAGCTTGCACAGAGTGCAAACAGCGCAACTACAACACAATGAAGAACAAGAAGAATACGCCCGACAGACTTGAGATGAACAAGTACTGCCGTTTCTGCAAAAAGCATACCTTGCACAGAGAAACGAAATAACAGGAGGACTGACAATGGCTGACGAAAAGAAAGCGTCTGCAAAGCCGGAAAAGAGCAGCAAGCCTGCCAAAAAGTCCGACGCCAAGGCAGACAAGTCAAAGGCAAAAAAAGCCAAGAAAAATCCGTTCAAATCCATTGGTTCATTCTTCAAAAGCGTAAAATCAGAGGGTAAAAAAGTCGTTTGGTCAGACGGTAAGAGCGTGCTCAAGAACACCTTGACCGTACTGGTAGTCGTGATCATCGTCGGCGTGTGCATTTATTTGGTAGACACCGGCCTGACCCTGGGTATGAAGGGCATTAAGAGCCTGAAGACCAACAGCGAGACCACCACCGCTGCCAGCGAAACCACCACCCAGAAAACCACTTCGGCGGCTTTGGCTGAGGCCACCACCGAACAGACCACCAAATAAAGACCCGAACGCACGCAGGGGCAAAGCCCCCATTCGGATCACAGCAATTTACGGAGGTTCTGTTTAGTATGGAAGAAGCAAAATGGTATGTTGCCCACACCTTTTCCGGTTATGAGAACAAGGTAGCCAGCAACATTGAGACCGTGGTAGAGAACCGCAACCTGCACGATTGGATTCAGGATGTGGTCGTCCCTACCGAGACGGTGGTAGAGATCAAAGATGACGGCACCAAGAAGGAAGTGGAGCGCAAGATCTTCCCCGGCTATGTGCTCATCAAAATGGTGATGAACGACGACAGCTGGTATGTGGTGCGCAACACCCGCGGCTGTACCGGCTTTGTAGGTCCGGAGAGCAAGCCTGTTCCCTTAACAGAGGAAGAGGTACGCAAGCTGGGCGTAGAGAAGGTCACCGTAGAGGTGCACTACGCCGTAGGCGATCTGGTCAATGTGATCGACGGCCCGCTGGAGGGCTTCTCCGGCACTGTGGACGCCATCGACATTCCCAACAACAGCGCACAGGTCACCGTTTCCATGTTTGGGCGCGAAACATCAGTTGATTTTGAGCTTGACCAGCTTGAAAAGGTCAAAGACTAACATTCGGTAATACGCGGCTTGCCGCTGATTATCACCGCTTTTTGCGGTGCGTGGGAGGAGCGCACAGCGCCCCGCCAATGACCACAATTTAGGAGGAAAATTATTATGGCACAGAAGGTAGTAGGTTTAATTAAACTTCAGATCCCGGCCGGTAAGGCGACCCCTGCCCCCCCGGTTGGCCCGGCTCTCGGTCAGCACGGTGTAAACATCGTGGCTTTCACCAAGGACTTTAACGAGAGAACCAAGAACGACGCCGGCCTGATCATTCCCGTAGTGATCACCGTTTATGAGGATCGTTCTTTCACTTTCATCACCAAGACCCCGCCCGCAGCCGTTCTCATCAAGAAGGCTTGCGGCATTGACAAGGCTTCCGGCGTTCCCAACAAGAACAAGGTAGCCACCATCACCAAGGAGCAGGTCCAGAAGATCGCTGAGACCAAAATGCCCGACCTGAACGCAGCTTCTCTGGAGGCCGCTATGTCCATGATCGCCGGCACTGCTCGCAGCATGGGTATTGTAGTAGAAGACTGAGTCCCTTGTGGGAGGAAAGATCCGATTAACCACTGGAGGTAATTTGTAATGAAACACGGAAAGAAATATGTGGACGGCGCCAAGCTGGTAGACCGCTCCAATCTGTATGATAGCGCTGAGGCTCTTGACCTGGCTGTTAAGACCGCCACAGCTAAATTTGACGAAACCATTGAGGCTCACATTCGCCTGGGCGTTGACTCCCGTCACGCTGATCAGCAGGTGCGTGGCGCTGTGGTGCTGCCCAACGGCACCGGCAAAACCGTGCGCGTGGCTGTATTTGCCAAGGGCGACCTGGCTAAGGCTGCTACCGAGGCCGGCGCTGACATCGTTGGCGACGCTGACCTGGTAGAGAAGATCCAGGGCGGCTGGATGGACTTTGATGTGGCCGTTGCCAGCCCGGATATGATGGGCTTCGTTGGTCGTTTGGGTAAAGTGCTGGGCCCCCGCGGTCTGATGCCCTCTCCCAAGGCCGGCACCGTAACCATGGATGTGGCTAAGGCTGTAACCGAGGCTAAGGCCGGTAAGATCGAGTACCGTCTGGACAAGACCAACATCATTCACTGCCCCATCGGCAAGGCTTCCTTTGGGCAGGAGAAGCTGCTGGAGAACTTCAACGCTCTGCTGGACGCCATCATCAAGGCAAAGCCGGCTGCACTGAAGGGTCAGTATATTAAGTCCGTTGCCGTGGCTTCCACCATGGGCCCCGGCGTGCGTATCAACCCCAACAAAGTTGGTACTGTTTCTGCTCAATAAGTTTTTGGGTATTGACAAGGCTCGTGCCTTGTGTTAAAATACTATCGCTGTTCAGCCAAAGACAGCAGGTGCCGTTTGGCGTAAGTTGATCGCCTGCCGAGGAATGAATGTGCATGGTTCGCACCCTGCGGTGCAATATCTATGTCATTTTGTGCATTCCGAGGTACATCGGAATGCACTTTTTGTTTTGCTAAACAGCCATAAAGACCGCATTTTGCGGCAAATACTTATGGAGGTTATGTTTTATGCCAAGTACAGCAGTTCTTGAAATGAAAAAGCAGCAGGTTGCCGCTCTTTCTGACCGGATCAAGAATTCCTGCGCCGGTGTAGTAGTTGACTACAAAGGCATCACCGTGTCCGATGACACGCAGTTGCGTCACGAGCTGCGTGAGGCCGGTGTGCACTACACTGTCGTAAAGAACACCCTTTTGGGCAGAGCAGCTGAGGCTGCCGGTCTGGAAGGCCTTGAGTCTGTGTTGGAAGGCACCACCGCCATCGCCACCTGTGACGATGACTATGTGGCATCTGCTCGCATTCTGCAAAAGTTTGCAGACGGCCACGACAATTTTGCCATTAAGTCCGGTTATCTGGACGGCAAAGTGATCGCTCTGGACGAGGTTATTGCGCTTTCCAAGCTGCCTTCCAGAGAGGCCATGCTGGCTCAGATCGCAAGTCTTGTTGTTGAGCCCATCGCCTGCATTGCCCGTGCCGTTGCAGCACTGGAAGAAAAGGGCGGTGCAACACCCGTCGCTGCAGAGGCCGAAGAGGCTCCCGCAGAGGCTGCTCCCGCTGAGGAAGCACCTGCTGAAGAAACAGCAGAATAATTTAATTTTTATTATAATTTACGGAGGTAATTATCATGGCAACCGAGAAAATCACTGCTATTGTAGATTCCATCGCAGAACTGAGCGTTCTGGAGCTTAAAGAGCTCAAGGAAACAATCGAAGAGACCTTTGGCGTTACTGCTGCCGCAGTCGCCGTTGCAGCTGCTCCCGCTGAGGGTGGCGCCGCTGCTGCTGACGAGAAGACCGAGTTTGATGTTGTGCTGACCGATGTTGGCGCCAACAAGATTCAGGTGATCAAGGCCGTTCGTGAGGCTACCGGCCTGGGTCTGAAGGAAGCTAAGGCTATCGTTGACGGCGCTCCCGCTACCGTTAAGGAAGCAATGCCCACCGCTGACGCTGAGGCTTTGAAGGCTAAGCTGACTGAGGTTGGCGCTACCGTTGAGCTGAAATAAGTTCACGCCAAGCAACCTACACGGACACTCCCTTGAGTGTCCGTGTTTTTTTGTCTTGGTGCAGCAAATGCGTTTTGTTTTTTGCTGTGTGCGATACACGCCGCTTTTTTGATTCCTATTGTAATTCTCGGCGGAATTTGCTATGATGGGCATAGATTTTCATAATGGAGGTACGGTTATGACCAACTGGGGATATAAGGCGGTGCGCAAAGTGCTGCAAACCTTTGGCGGGGCGGAGCTGGCGCAGCAGCAAAGCGGACGGATCACCGGTGAACCGGGCAATCCGGAGGTGGCGACACTGGCCAGACGGGCCGGTGCGGAAAGCTGCGTGCTGCTGAAGAACAACAACCACACTTTGCCCCTGGATCTGTCTGCGCCGGTGGCGCTGTTTGGCCGGGTGCAAAAAAACTATTTTTATGTAGGCAACGGCAGCGGCGGCGATGTTTCCGCCCCGTACAGTATCAACCTGGTACAAGGGCTGGTAAACGCCGGTGTGCAGCTGGACAGCACCGTACTGGCTGCCTATGAAAGCTGGTGCACCGCCTCTGTCAACGACCCGGACCCGGGATTTTGGGGGCACTGGCCCCGCTATTATGCAGAAATGCCGGTGAAGCAAGACTGGGTACAGGCGGCTGCTAAGCGGTGCCAAACCGCCGTGGTGGTGATTGGCCGCAGCGCCGGTGAGGACCGGGAAAACACACTGAAAAAAGGCAGTTTTTACCTGACGAATAAAGAAAAGGCCTTGCTGGACGCAGTGACCGCCGCCTTTCAAAAAGTGGTGCTGGTGCTGAATATCGGCAGCATTATGGACTTTGCGGAAATCGACGCCTACTGCGACAAGATCAGCGCCATTTTGCTGGCCTGGCAGCTGGGCATGGAGAGCGGTAACGCGGTGGCGGATGTGCTCACCGGGCAGGTGAACCCAAGCGGCCGCCTGACGGACACCATCGCCAAAACCTACGCCGACTACCCGGCACAGAACTTTGGCAACAAGGCAGAGAACCGCTATACAGAAGATATTTTTGTGGGCTATCGGTACTTTGAGACCTTTGCGCCGGAGCGGGTACTGTACCCCTTTGGTTACGGTCTGTCTTACACGGACTTTGCCTGCAAAGTGACAAAAACAGAAACAAAAGACCAGACGGTCACCGTGCAGGTGCAGGTGGAGAACATCGGCGCGCTATCCGGCAAACAGGTGGTACAGCTGTACGCCTGCTGTCCCTGCGGCGCGCTGGGAAAAGCCGCTAAGGTGCTCATCGCCTTTGCTAAAACGGAGGAACTGGCCCCCGGCAAGCACCAAAGCCTGACCCTCACCGCTCCTTATCGGCACTTTGCCAGCTTTGACGACAGCGGTGCTGCCGGGCACAAAAACGCCTGGTTGCTGGAAGCGGGGGACTACGCTTTTTGCTTAGGTACAGATGTGCGCAGCGCTGTCCCCTGCGGTGACCTGCACCTGGCGGACACGCTGGTGCTGGAGCAGTGCTGCCAGTTGCTGGCGCCCCCGGCAGACAGCGGCTTTGACCGACTCACCGCCACAGTACAAAACGGAAAAGTGACCCAGACCTACGCCCCGGTGCCCACCGCCACCGTAGACTTAAAGCAGGAGATCCTGGATCATCTGCCCCCTGCCCTGCCGGTCACCGGCAACAAGGGCTTTGTGCTGGCAGATGTGGCCGAGGGCAGCGTCAGCCTGGACGACTTTGTGGCGCAGCTGTCTACCACAGAGATGGAGCTGCTCAGTCGCGGCGAGGGCATGATGGACAGCCCACTGGGTGCCTCCGGCAATGCGGGCGCCATGGCCGGGGTCAGCGAAAGCCTGCGGCAAAAGGGCATACCCCCGGTGATCACCACCGACGGCCCCTCCGGGATTCGCCTGCGGGCCACCTGCTCCCTGCTGCCCAGCGGCACCGCCCTGGCTTGCAGCTGGAACCTGCCGCTGGTACAGGACCTGTACGCCACCATGGGGCGGGAGATGGTGGACAAGGGCACCGATGTGCTGCTGGCGCCGGGCATGAATATCCACCGCAATCCGCTGTGCGGGCGCAATTTTGAATACTTCTCTGAGGACCCGCTGGTCACCGGCAAGCTGGCCGCTGCGGTGGTACAGGGTCTGCAAAGCGCTCCGGTATCCGCCTGCCCCAAGCACTTTGCCTGCAACAATCAGGAATATAACCGCAACCACAACAATTCCGTAGTCAGCGCCCGCGCCATGCGGGAGATCTATTTGCGGGGATTTGAGATCTGCATAAAAGAAGCACATCCTAAGAACCTGATGACCAGCTACAACAAGATCAACGGCGTGTGGAGCCACTACAACTACCAGCTGTGCACCGCCCTGCTGCGGGAGGAATGGGGCTACACCGGCAATGTGATGACCGACTGGTGGATGCGCTACGCCGCCTCGCCGGAGTTCCCGGAGCTGCGGGACAACGGCTACCGGGTGCGGGCACAGGTTGATGTGCTGATGCCCGGCGCCAAAACCGCCATCAGCAAGTCCGCCCCTAACGACGGCAGTCTGCTGGCGACCCTGGGCAAGCCCGACGGCATCACCCTGGGCGAGCTGCAACGCACGGCAAAGAATGTGCTACGCATGACCCTGCGCACAAAATTCGCCGGGCAGTATAAAGACTAAAATAATCCCCCACGGTGGGTTGCTACTGCCCTGCCGCCGTGGTAAAATGAAAACATCAAGTAAGCGCCCAACGGCGCAATATCGGGAGGATAACCAAATGGCATGTTTCTTAGTACCGGCCGCTGAGGCCGTGGTGGTCACCGCTGTGGCGCTGACCCTGAAGAAAAAGGAAGAAAAGCTCACGCTGCCCGCCCATGAAGCTGTGGGCACTGGGGCACCTGCCCAGGAGCAGAAATTTACCTGGAGCCGCAAGCTGTTCTTGCTGTCCGGTCTGCTGTGGGGCGGCATTTTGCTGCTGGCCTTTGAGCATCTGTGGCACGGCGAGGTAACTCTGTTTGCACCGTTTCTAACGGCCATGAGCAACCCGGAGGACAAAGCGGTCATGCTCCACGAAATGGCTACTGTGGGTGTGACTATGAGCGCCGTTGTCACCGCTGTATGGGGCATAGCAGTCGCCGTGGTCAGCGCCAAGTTCAAAAAGCGCGCCAAAACGGCTGCGCAGGAGGGTTAATATGTGCCTGCTGCTAACCTTGATGGCTGCCGTGGCAGCCACCGTAGCCTGGTACGCCTGCGAAAAACGCAAAACCTACCGACTGGGCACGCTGTGCCTGATCTACTGGGGCGCCGGGCTGATGTGGCTGGTGGACTTCTTCTTTGAATACTTCAGCGAAGGGGCGGCGTATTTTCAGCAGAGCTTCAGCGAAATACTGAACGACAGTCTGCTGGGTCTCTCTGCCGTAACCTTGGGCGCCATCGCCTGGCTGGCGATCTTGCTGGTCAAGGATCCTAAGCGTGTGTTCAAACAGCAATAAATCAAAAGGGCGACTGCACCGCAGCCGCCTTTTTCTTTGCCCGAAAAATCTTAAAGAAATCCGGTTCCTTTTGCCATATTATGCACAAAATGGACGAATTCCATCACTTTCCATTGCATTTTTTTATAGAATATGTATAATAAAAAGAGATGTACACATCGTACAAAATAGGAATTTGGAGGGAACCGATATGGATATGAGCACCAACAAACAACTGCGCCCCTTCGGTATGCGCGATAAGATCGGCTATGCCTTTGGCGACTTTGGATGCAATATGAGCTTTGCATTCATTAACAGCTACCTGATGCTGTTCTATGTCACCTGTATGAAGATTGATCCCAAGCACTTTGCCATTCTCATTCTGCTGGGCAAAATTTTTGACGCCATCAACGACCCCATCATCGGCGGTCTGTGCGATGCCACCAAACCCGGCAAGGACGGTAAATTTAAGCCCTGGATCAAGTGGGCCAGCCCGGTGCTGCTGCTGTCCAGTATCGCCCTGTTCATTTATGCACCCAGTGCGCCCTACGGGGTAAAAATCGCCATGTGCCTGGGCATTTACTGCCTGTGGAGCGTGGCGTACACCAGCGTGAATGTGCCCTACGGCTCCATGCAAAGCTGCATTACCAACGACCCGGCGGGCCGCTCCTCCCTGTCCCAGTGGCGGAGTATCGGCGCTATGTGTGCCCAGATCCCCATTATGATCCTGCTGCCCCTGCTGGTATATGACAAGAACGACAATCCCCGCGGTGAGCTGTTCATCATCTTTGTGGGCGTGATGGGTGCCATCGGTTTGGTATCCTTCTACCTGCTGCGGCGCATGACCACCGAGCGCATTGCCGCTGCACAGCCCCAGGAGAAACAGAAGTTCAACTATTTTGCCACGCTTGGCTCCTTCTTTAAGAACAAACCCATGATGGGCGTGACCATCAGCACCGTGGCATACCTGGCGCTGATGATGACGGTGACCACCTCCATGCCTTATATCTTTATGTGTTATTTCCAGAACACCAAGCTGATCACCATTGCCACCATGCTGGCCGGATGTCCGGTGGCGCTGGGCATTTTGCTGGTAAAGCCCATGCTCAAGAAATTCACCAAAAAGCAATTGTGCACCTATCCCTTTGTCCTGTCGGCCATCTCTGCCGGCGTGGCTGCCTTTGTGCGGATCCGTAACCCCTATGTTTGGATCGTACTGGTGGCCATCGCCATGTTTGGCTCTGCCTTTTACCTGACCTTGATGTGGGCACTGGTGGCAGACTGCATCGACTACCAGGAGCGCCGAACCGGCCGCCGAGAGGAAAGCTCCATTTACGCCACCTATTCCCTGTTCCGCAAAATTGCCCAGGGTGTAGGCGCCGCCGTAGTCAGCTGGGCCATCGGTATGACCGGCTATGACCAAAAGCTGGGCGCCCTGGAGCAGGCTGCCGGTGTACCGGAGAAGATCTATTTCGTCACCGCGTTCCTACCCTTTATTGGCGCGCTGATCAGCCTGATCAGTATGCATTTCCTGTATAATCTGGACGACAACGCCCAGGAAAAAGTAAAATAATCCACCCGGAGGCAACCCTATGCGACAAATCATCAACATAAACAAAGACTGGCGCTTTTCCAAAAAGCCCCAGAGTACCCCCACAGCCCTGCCCACAGATTGGGAGTCGGTGGACCTACCCCACACCTGGAACGGCACAGACGGCCAAGACGGCGGCAACGACTATTACAGAGGCAAGTGCGCCTACGCCAAGGCACTCACCGCCGATGAACTGGGCAGCGCCCCGGTGCATTACCTGCAATTCGACGGCGTAAACAGCAGCGCCCAGGTCTACTGGAACGGTCAGCAGATTGCCAAGCATGACGGCGGCTACTCCACCTTCCGTGCCAAGCTGCCGGAAATTTTGCCGGAGAACCTGCTGGTGGTCTATGCAGACAACAGCCCCAATGAAACGGTATATCCCCAGATGGCGGATTTCACCTTCTACGGCGGCATTTACCGGGATGTAACCGTGCTGGGCGTGGAAGAGAGCCACTTTGACCTGGACTACTACGGCGCTCCCGGCGTGCAAGTGGTGCCCACCATGCAAGGCACCGACGCCACGGTGGCTGCCACGGCGTATGTGACTGCACCGGCAGGCTGCACCGTGCATTTTGCTATCACCAATAGGAACGGCGACCCGGTGGCAGAAGCCGATGCGGACGCTGCCAATGCAAAGACCAACATCAAAATAGAAAACGCCCACCTGTGGCACGGCACAGAGGACCCGTACCTGTACACCCTGACGGTCACTTTGCTGCAAAACGGCAAAGCGGTAGACGAAATTGCCACCCGCTTTGGCTGTCGCAGCTTTGCTATTGATCCGCAAAAGGGCTTTATCTTAAACGGCAAGCCTTATCCCCTGCGCGGCGTATCCCGCCACCAGGATCGGCCGGGGATCGGCAACGCCCTCACCGCCAAGGAGCACACGGAGGATATGGATCTGATCTGCGAACTGGGCGCCAACACCATTCGCCTGGCCCATTACCAGCACAGCCAGACCTTTTATGACCTGTGCGACGAGCGAGGTATGGTCGTCTGGGCAGAAATCCCTTATATCTCCCGTCATATGCCCGGGGGCAAGGCCAACACCATCAGCCAAATGACGGAGTTGATCTGCCAAAACAGCAATCACCCCAGCATTGTGGTATGGGGTCTGTCTAACGAAATCACCATGAACGGCGCGTCGGATCCCTCCCTTTTGGAGAACCACCGGGCACTGAACGACCTGGTGCATAAAATGGATCCCACCCGCCCCACAACCATAGCGGTGCTGAGTATGTGCGATCCCGGAGAGGCGTATGTACAGATCGCCGATGTGCTGTCCTACAACCACTACTTTGGCTGGTACGGCGGCAAAACCGAGATGTACGGCCCCTGGTTTGACAAATTCCACAAGAAGTACCCGGATCGGGCGGTAGGCATGAGCGAGTACGGCTGTGAGGCGCTGAACTGGCACACCTCTGACCCCCAGCAGGGGGATTACACCGAGGAGTACCAGGCCAAGTATCACGAGGATGTAATCCGCCAAATCGCCGCGCGCCCCTGGATGTGGTCCACCCATGTGTGGAATATGTTTGACTTTGCCGCAGATGCCCGCAGCGAGGGCGGCGAGAACGGTATGAACCACAAGGGCTTGGTAACCTTTGACCGGCAGTATAAGAAAGACGCGTTCTATGCCTACAAGGCTTGGCTGTCCAAGGAGCCGTTCGTCCACATTTGCGGCAAGCGGTATGTGGACCGCACCGAGGATGTGACCAAGGTCACCGTCTACACCAACCAGCCCCAGGTAGAGCTGTTTGCCAACGGCAAGAGCCTGGGCGTGCAGCAAAAGGGTGAATATCCATTTTTCTACTTTGATGTGCCAAACAGCGGCGAGACGACCCTGACCGCCAAGGCCGGGGACTGCACGGACGAGAGTCACCTGCGCCATGTGAATGAGCCAAACCGGGACTATGTGCTCCAAGAGGAGGGCACCGTCATCAACTGGTTTGAGATCGAGACCCCGCCCGGCTATATGAGCATTAACGACACCATCGGCGATATTTTGGCCACCACCCGGGGCAAGCTGCTGGCCCTACGGATCGTGCAAATGGTGCGGGCCAATATGAAGAAGAACAAGGGCGGCTCCACCGGCGGCATGGCAGATATGGCCAAGGGCATGAAAATCAACAAGAGCTTGATTGACATGGGCAAGGGCTTCACCGTCAAGCGCGTGTGCATGATGGCCGGCGGCCTGTTTACCAAGGAGCAGATCCTGGAGATCAACGCCAAGCTGAATAAAATCAAGAAAAAGCAAAAGTAATTTTGCCACCGACTTCCCTTGCAAAGCCATGCGAGGGAAGTTTTTTGCCCCGCACCCGGCAGCGGATCGCCGCGCCGGAATTGGCACGATAAATTTTAATTTACCCCTTGCCCTGCCGCCCCCTGCGTGGTATAATAATAGCCACACGGGCGCGTAGCTCAGTTGGGAGAGTGCTGCATTCGCATTGCAGAGGTCGAGGGTTCGACTCCCTTCGTGTCCACCATAAGTCCACCGTAATTTTGATAGAATTACGGTGGACTTTTTCTATGCCCGAAAACCGCTTGAAATAAGGCTTTTCGTCTACTTCAGCACTTAAGCGAACCCCGCTGCAGAGCAATTCTGCGGCGGGGTTTCGTGCTTTATATGGGTTTTGTGGCTTTTTTGTCGTTGTAATCGTTAAACAGCTGGGGTAATCGTTGAATTACTGGAGTATTCGTTAAACTACCGAGGTAATCGTTAAACAGCCGAGTTCTGATAATACTCCTTATGAGAAAATCGGCGATGAGGTTCGGTCTCTGGCGGATGAGGTACCGTTTGACATTCCCGATTCGTGGGAGTGGGTGCGGCTTGGGAGCATCGTCTATAACCGTGGTCAGATCACGCCCAGTACAGATTTCTGTTATATTGATATTGGTTCTATCGACAACAAAAAACAGAAACTCAATCCAACGGACACCGTTATAGCCCCCGACAAAGCTCCTTCACGAGCTCGAAAACTGGTCGACAAAGGAGATGTCCTCTATTCAACGGTTCGCCCTTATCTCCATAATATGTGCATCGTGGACAGGGATTTCTCTTGTATTCCGATTGCGAGTACCGGCTTTGCGGTTTTGACCTGTCATGCAGAACTGTGCAACAAATTTCTGTTCTATTACATGATGTCACCGGATTTCGACGCTTATGCCAATAACACGGACAATGCCAAGGGCGTAGCTTACCCAGCGATTAACGATGACCGCTTATATAAGGCACTAATTCCAATCCCGCCCTTGGGAGAACAATTCAGAATTGTTTCTGCCATTGAAAGCGTTGATGCGTCTATTCGAGATTACGGGGTCAAGGAAGAGGCACTCCGCGCCCTCAATGGTTCCTTCCCGGAGCGCCTCAAGAAGTCGATTTTGCAAGAGGCAGTTCAGGGCAAGCTGGTACCCCAGGACCCGTCCGACGAGCCTGCAGAGGCTCTGCTGGAGCGTATCCGGACGGAGAAACAGCGGCTCATCAAGGAAGGAAAAATCAAGAAAGACAAGCACGAATCCGTCATTTTCAGACGGGATAATTCTCATTATGAGAAGTTGGACGGTGTGGAGCGCTGTATCGACGATGAACTGCCCTTTGAGATACCGGATTCGTGGGAGTGGGTACGGCTCGGAAATATTGGCAATTGGGGGTCTGGTGCAACTCCCAGCCGAACACACCCGGAGTATTACGATGGCAGTATTCCGTGGTTAAAAACCGGTGACCTAACAGATTCCTATATAACTGACATTCCAGAGGGAATCAGCCAGTTGGCTCTTGAAAAAACCTCAGTACGGTTAAATGAATCGGGATCAGTGCTTATGGCTATGTACGGTGCAACCATAGGTAAACTTGGAATCTTAACTTACCCAGCAACCACAAATCAGGCGTGTTGTGCGTGCAAGCCTATATATGGGGTTGAAACATTATTCCTGTTTTACTTTTTGATGTCACAGCGGACAGCATTTATCAAGCGTGGCGAAGGAGGAGCACAACCGAATATCTCGAAAGAGAAAATTGTGACGACTTTAATGCCGCTACCTCCGCTTGCCGAGCAGCACCGCATCGTCCAGCGGATTGAAAAACTACTTCCACTGGTCAAAGGGCTGTAAAAGGAACACGGTATAATATCATAGTGAAAGGAGGTCTTTCACTATGATAGAAGAATTCGAAAGACACTTGAGAGGCACAAACCTCTCGGAAAACACGATATCTTCGTACCTTTTTGCCATTCGGCAATACAGCTCGCAGTACGACGGTATCACAAAAAAGAACCTACGGGCGTATAAGGTGTGGTTGATAGAGAACTACAAGCCAAAGACCGTCAATCTGCGTCTGAGGGCAATCAACTGCTACTTGGAGAGCATCGGCAAAGAGAGCTTGAAAATGCCGTTTGTGCGAGTGCAACAGAAAGCCTTCCTGGAAAATGTCATCAGCGAGGCCGATTATGAGTACTTCAAAACCTGCCTCAAACGGGATAACGAGCTGTTCTGGTATTTTGTAATACGCTTTCTGGCAGCAACCGGCGCACGGGTCAGCGAGCTCATACAGATCAAGGTGGAACACATCAAGCTGGGGCATTTGGATTTATGCTCGAAGGGGGGTAAACTCCGACGAATATACATACCCAAGGCTCTGCAAAATGAAGCCCTTTCTTGGCTGAACGATAAGCACCAAGAAAGCGGCTTCATTTTTTTGAACAAATACGGCGGCAGAATCACCACCAGAGGCATCTCAGGGCAACTAAAAAAGCTGGCAGTCCGGTATGGCATCGATCCGGTGGTCATTTACCCACATTCGTTCCGCCATCGCTTCGCAAAGAGCTTCTTGGAGCGTTGCAATGACATTGCATTCCTCGCCGACCTTATGGGGCATGAAAGCATTGAAACTACCCGCATTTATCTCCGAAAAACCTCAACCGAGCAACGGGCCATCGTTGATGAGGTCATAGACTGGTAAAAAGGAACCAGGCATACGCCAAAAGCAGTGCGTATGCCTGGTTGTTTTACAATTTTTGCACTATGCTGAGTACCGTATCGATGGCGCTGACAATGCGTTCCTGCTCATTTAGGGGCGGGATAGGCATTAGCACATTCCTGATAGCCTCGATAGAAATACTTTCCTGGGCAGTTGCTTTTTTGTATTTCGTCAACTGCTCATATCCAGGTGCGCTGCGCAGAAAATATAAAATATACTCAATCAAAACTCCGTTGTCTGAATAAGGCTCTATTTTCCCGACATTTGAGCCGAGATGTGCTTTGTAAGTGCCCGGAAAAACTGCAACATTGCCGATGCTACCAACATAAGGAGTAAGCAAACATCGTTTTGAAAGCTGGCTGCGCCACAATTCATCTGATACTGTTTCCGGTATGAACCCCTCAAAGCGTTCTATGAGTTTACCACTTTGAATGTTTTTACCTTTAAAAAGTGGGATACCGTAGGACGTCAGCGCCGGGGCTATATATTTTGTGTACTCAAATCCAGCAAGTTTCGTTACAAACGAAATGTTCCCCAAATATACCCAAGCCCAAGATTCCGGTATATCAAAGGGCAGTTCATCGTCGATACAGCGCTCCACACCGTCCAACTTCTCATAATGAGAATAACGGGTTGCTGGACAATGGTGTCAATAAGTTCATCGCTGCTTTAATTGCGGCTATGATTCGCTTTTGTTCGGATAGTGGAGGTACAGGAATGAGCATAGCTGAAAACTCATCAAATTTGAGGCTCTCTACCGTTGTGACTGATTTCACCAGCTCTTTAAGGATGTACGGCTCAAAGGCTTTAATCCCATAGAACAGCCACTCGGACAGTTCAATATTATAAAGCGAGAAGGCTTTTATATCTTGGTTTATGGTGCTGTCGATGCCCAGCTTGCACAGGGGGAGCAATCTTTTCAGAATGCCGCTCCGTGCAACAAGAAGGAGCGTTCCAGCCGGGTACAATTGCATACTTGATGCCGCCAACTCCGAGATATGCATCTCAGAGTCTGTAATCACTGGGCGCTTCATATCCTTTGAAGTCACCCACGGTATGTTACCATTCCAAAACTGCGGGTTTGACATTGATGGCGTCTTACCGCTACTGAAAACGCCAAATGACGAAAGTCGTGCCCAAGTCCAGTTTTCGGGGATTTCAAACGGAATCTCCTCGTCGATGCAGACCTTTTCTGAGCCACGCTTTTCATAATGAGAATTATCCCGTCTGAAAATAACGGATTCGTGCTTGTCCTTTTTGATTTTGCCTTCCTTGATGAGCCGCTGTTTCTCTGCCCGGATACGCTCCAGCAGAGCCTCTGCGGGCTCGTCGGACGGGTCTTGCGGTACCAGCTTGCCCTGGACTGCCTCCTGCAAAATCGACTTCTTTAGAGCCTCTGGAAAGGCTTCCTGCATGGCTACAGTTTCGCCGTACACAGCTCCATAGCTTTTTACCACCGGCAGAACTTCCGACAATTTCGTTAAAATACGGCGTTGCTCATCGAGCGGCGGAATTGGTGTGAGATACGCTTTGATGGTTGCTGTGGCAAGTTCCTTCTGCTTCGTAGTACCGTCTGCCTGATCTTCTATAACGCTTTGTACGCTTGGATTGGCAAAGTAGTAGTACAAGTATTCCGGCAGAACAAACTGTTTCAGAGGGCGTATAACGGTGACATGGCTATCAGCAACAGCCAGCTCATACGGGTTAGCTGCGGTTTTGTAAATAGCCATTCGCCCCAGCGTACCAAGGCCAGTAGAGTTCCACATTAAGTCATTATCCTGCAAGAGACGCTCAGGACCATAGGAGGACAGAGAATCTGGCTCAATGAACTGTGCCTTTTCAATCGAAAAACCGCTCCATTGATTGCACTTCTGGGCGATAACAGGGTACTTTTTGATTGGAGAATACTTCGGTGACTTTCCACGCTGGATGTACTCGCAGACATCAATGAGCCGCACCCACTCCCAGCTTTCGGGAATATCAAAGGGAGTATCCAAAGGATGCACCTCATCGCCGATTTTCTCATAAGGAGTATTATCGGCACCTTTGAATATAACCGAGGGGTTCTTTTCTCGCTTGATTTTCTTCTCTTTGATGAGCCGCTCTTTCTCCGCACGGATGCGTTCCAGCAGAACGCTGGCAGGCTCGTCATTCGGGTCTTGCGGCACGAGCTTGCCCTGAACAGCCATCTGGAGAATGGAGTTTTTCAGTTGCTGCGCAGTCATTCGTCGCCCTCCTCCGTAATGTCGATGCCAAGGATATCGGTAATCTGGGCAAGGATGCGGTCAATGTCGGCGTTCAAGCTGGCCCGCTTCTCCTGGTACTGCTGAATCAGTTCCTTCGGCGGCAGGATTTCCTCCTCTTCGTGAGGATAACCGCAGAGGTCGATGTTATAGCTTCGTGCTTTCAGATCCTCGACGGTGTACTTCTTCGCCTTGTCAAAGCCGTCGATAGTGATCTCCTCACGGTTGTTCCACCACTCAACAGCCGGGGCAAAGTGCTCCAACTTCATGGGCTTTGTCTTGGAGAAGTTCTTGTATCCATCCGGCATATCCAGGCGATAGAACCAGGTTTCCGTCGTGGGATGCGTCCGGTCGAAGAACAGAATGTTTGTTGTGATAGAAGTGTATGGCGCAAAAACGCTGTGTGGCATACGAATGACCGTATGGAGGTTGAACTCGGACAGCAGCTTTTCCTTGATTGCCATTTTGGCATTATCTGTACCAAACAGGAAGCCGTCCGGCAGAATGATGGCGCACCGGCCGTTCTGCTTCAGCCGATACATGATGACCGACATAAAGAGGTCAGCGGTTTCGCTACTGCGGAGATCAGCCGGGAAATTCTGCTTCACGCCCTCTTTTTCGTTGCCGCCGTAAGGAGGATTCATCAAAATGACATCGAAGCGGTCGCTCTCCTTGTACTCACGCACATTCTTTTCCAGGCTGTTGCCGTGGATGATGCGAGGGTTGTCGATGTCGTGGAGCAGCATATTCGTGGCGCACAAAAGGAACGGCAGTGCCTTCTTTTCAATGCCGTAGATGGAGTTGCTGTAAACCGTTCTGTCTTCGACAGTCTGCACCTGGGCATCCAGCACCTTCAACGCAGAGGTAAGGAAGCCACCGGTTCCGCAGGCAAAGTCCGCAATAGACTCGCCGAGCTTGGGCTTGATCATCTGTACCATGAAGTCCGTGACAGCACGGGGTGTGTAGAATTCACCGGAGTTACCGGCGCTCTGCAGGCTGCGGAGGATCGTTTCGTAAATCTCACCGAAGGCGTGGCGGTCCTCGTACTCCTCAAAATCGATCTCATCAATGACATTGATAACCTGGCGAAGCAGGATGCCGTCCTTCATGTAGTTATTGTTGTCCTCGAAGGCTGTGCGGACGATGATCTGGCTCATGGGTGTATTCTCATCGATTGCGATGGCTTTGAGGGTCGGGAACAGTTTTCCGTTCACGAAGTCCAGAAGCGCATCGCCGGTGAGCGCCTTGCCGTCCTTGTGGTCGACGGCCCAATTGCGCCAGCGCAGTTCCTCCGGAATGATGGAAGTGTAATTCTCATCATAAAACTCCCAGATCTCTTCCTTGGCGTCATACACCTTCAAAAAGAGAATCCAAACCATCTGCTCAATACGCTGGGCATCGCCATTGATGCCTGCGTCATTCCGCATGATGTCCTGCAGTCGTTTTACCAGGTTATTTAAACTCATATCTTATATCTCCTATTACGCAGCGTAGATTTCCTTCTGCAAATCACGGATGGCTTGAATGTATCCGCTTTTGCCGCCGAACAGCTTTGCGATCTTCATGGGGGTGCCGAATTTGCGGAACGGGTCATTGGACAGGATTTCGATGTTCTCGATATCCTGAATGCCCTCGTTCATGTATTTGTCCAGCAGCGCACTCAGAACTTCCTGTGCCAAGCCGGAATACTTGTAGAGGTATCCACGCTTGCGGACATTGTTTGCCCGCTCTGCCTTCGTCAGCGGTGCCTTATCGTAGGCAATGTGGCAGATGAGGTCAAAATCGTCAATATCCTTGTTCCCGGCGATCTGCCGCAGCGCTTCCAAAAGGACACCGCGCTCCTGCAGTTCGTCGATTATTGCTTGCTTCTTCTCCTCGGAGTTCCAGGCACGGAGGAAGGAATCCAGGGTGGCATACTCGCCGAGGATGTTCTTCTTGGAGTAGTCCGTCACGCTTTCCGTGATGAGCTTGCCGTCCTTGTCGTAGTATTGGACACGCTCATTCAGGATCGTGACCTCGACACCACGCACCCGGAATTTGTGCTTCTTTTCAGGCGGATCGTCGGTGTTCCCACCGGGGCCGGGAGTCGGAACGGGTGGCTTCGGTGGATTGGCAGTCGGCTCTTCGCCGGGATCATCGCCATCATCAATGATAGAGATCGGGTCGCCATCGAATTCCGGGTCTGCGAAGAGTCGGCAGGCATTGCGGAAATCCATGATGGTGAAATACTCTTTGCCGTAGTCGGGCTTGAGGCGTGTGCCACGACCGATGATCTGCTTGAACTCGGTCATGGAGTTTATGTTGTTATCCAGAACGATGAGCCGGCACGTTTTGCAGTCCACGCCAGTCGTCATCAGTTTGGAGGTCGTAACGATCACGGGATATTTGCTGTCCTCTGCGATAAAGTAGTCGAGCTGCGCCTTGCCCTCGGCGTTGTCGCCGGTAATACGCATGACATACTTGGCATTCTCCGCCACGAGGTCGCTGTTTTCGTTCACGAGCGCCTGCCGCATCCGCTCTGCATGGTCGATGTCCACGCAGAATACGATGGTCTTGGCAAAGCGGTCGTTTTCTTTCAAAAAGCGAGTGATACGCTTCGCCACGGCGGCGGTGCGCTCATCGATAATGAGGTTTTTGTCGTAATCCTTGGTGTTGTACTCCCGGTCCTCGATCTCGTACCCGTAGATGTCGTGCTGTCCAGCCGTGGGTCGCCAACCTTCCAGGTCTTTGTCCAGGCCGACGCGGAGAACTTTGTACGGAGCGAGGAAGCCGTCGTCGATACCTTGTTTCAGACTGTATGTATAGATGGGTTCACCGAAGTAAGAGATATTGGATACCTCTTTCGTTTCCTTCGGCGTAGCAGTCATACCGATCTGCGTGGCACTGTGAAAGTATTCGAGTATTCTGCGCCAACGGGAATCCTCCTTGGCGCTGCCACGGTGACACTCATCAATGACGATGAGGTCGAAGAAATCCGGCTGAAATGCACGGAACGGCTCTTCGTTCTCATCACCAGCCAACTGCTGATAGAGGGACAGGTACAGTTCATAGGAGCTGTCCAGCTTTTTGCCCTCGATTTTCGTCATGACCTTTGCAAAAGGCTTGAAGTCCTGTTGCATGGTCTGGTCAACGAGGATATTGCGGTCAGCAAGGAACAGGATCTTTTTCTTGCGACCGGATTTCCAAAGGCGGTGGATGATCTGAAACGCAGTATAGGTCTTGCCGGTACCGGTCGCCATAACGAGGAGGATACGATCCTGCCCACGGGCTACCGCATCAACGGTGCGGTTGATGGCGATACGCTGATAGTAGCGTGGAGTCTTATCACCAGGCTGAAAATAGTACGGCTCAGTGATGAGCTGCTCCTGCTCCGGCGTGAAGTGCTCGTCCCCAATGTGTCGCTGCCAAAGCTCCTGCGGCGAGGGAAACTGCTCAAGCGTCAGTTCACGCTCTTTCCCGGTTTTCATATCGTGTTCCAGGAAACCGTCGCCATTCGAGCTGTACACAAACGGAATGTCCAGCACTTCGGCATATTCGATGGCCTGCTGCATCCCGGCTCCAACGCTGTGCCGGTTATCTTTCGCCTCGACAATAGCCAGCGGGATATTGGGCTTGTAGTAAAGCAGATAGTCTGTGCGCTTTCTCTTTCCTCTGGCGGTGACATTTCCGCGGACGATGACACGACCGTCCGTGAAGTTGTACTCCATGCGGATCTGCTTCTGCCTGTCCCAGCCAGCGCCCTCAATGGCTGGGGTAATAAACTGAAGTTTGATGTCCTCCTCAGTCATTTCATGTTTTTTCATAAGGTCGCCCATGCCAATGCCTCCTTCTGTTGCTTCCGATAACTCAAAATTATCGGAAGTTAATGGGGGTAAAAGAGCGCAGCGCGGCTGCGGACTTTTACAAAATAAACTTGATCTATTTGTAGATGCCTTTATTCATCTTTTGTGACTTCCATGATGTCACCGATATCGACGCCCAATGCACAGCAAACTCTTACAAGCACATCGAGCCGTACATACTCATCTTTTGCGAGCTTTGTAACTGCTGCAGGACTGAGGTCTGCCGCCTCTTGCAGGTCTTTCTTCTTCATACCCCGATCGATAAGCAGCTTAAATAATTTCTTGTAAGAAACGCCCATTTGACCGTCCTCGCTTTCTGCACATACTAATTCAAGATTATTATATCACCAATCCTGCTGAAAAACAAGATAATCCTCAAATTTGTGAAGAAAACTTTCATGTTTCGGAGAGTATATTCCAGCACGGAACACTCTTCCGCTTGGCATAATCAATCGTGTTCTTGGTGCCACTGGGCTGACCGTTGAACACAGCAATTACCAGAGCCGAATGGTCGACCATCCACTCATTGCGGATCTGGAAGCAGGCTCTGCTGTACCCCGGACAGATAAAACGAACAAGGTCGGCGGCGGCAAGAATGACATTGTACCGTCGTTGCCATTCGGCACTCCATCCACGCTCAAAGCCTTCGTATGGGCTGGCACAAATCAGTTTTACATTCGCACCCTCTTTCCGCAGACGCAGCACGATCTCAGCCGCCCAGATATCCACCCCACGAGCCATGCCGGAAATAAATACATTCTTGCCATCGGCAATTGCCTCTTTGATCGCAGCTTCCAGAGCCTTCACGATCACGCTTTCGGACTGCTTCAGTTTCTCAGGGCGGTGGCCCGTAAAACACACTCTGTGCATCCGTTTCTGTTCCTCGGTCAGCATTGTCATCCCTCCGTACTGAATTCCCGTTATTATACAGTTTAACATAACGGTATGGTCAGTACAAGTAGACAGTACAATACCTTTTAGTTTGCGGGTAAAATAATTACAGGAAGGGTGGTGATGCTATGGACACGCACGAGAGGCTCCGGCAGCTCTTAAACGAGCGCGGGTGGACTGAGTATAGGCTGGCAAAGAACTGTGGCTTATCCGAGTCCACGATTGCGAATATTTATAGGAGGAATACAGTCCCCTCCCTCGCAACGCTGGAAGCGATCTGTAAGGGATTCGGCATCACGATGGCGCAGTTCTTTGCCGAGGGTGAGATGGTCGAAATCAACCCAGAACTCAAAGAGCTGTTTGAAAACTGGGTCAACCTCACGCCGGAACAAAAGAAAGCGGCGAACCAGATGCTGAAAGCCATGAATAAGGACAAGTAAATCACCGATGTTGAAATAAGGAGCTGAAAGGCTTCTTATTTTTTGCTCCCGATACCGTTAACCTGAGCGATATATACCATTTAAGTTAACGGTTTTCATATTTTCACGATATAATAGAATTCGCCGGCTCCGAGCTGCGGTGTGGGCTTATCTGCCCACATAATCTGCGGCAGGAGGAGGTGAACCTATGAAGATAACGAAGAAACAACCACTTCGACCTCGCGGTCGCAGCGAGGATAAAAGACAGTCCACCAAGAACGTCATCCGTGACGCATACATCAACGGTCCGCAAAAGGAGGTACAAATCATTCCTGCAAAAAGGGATATGGAAGCGGAAACCGAAAAGAAAAAACTTCGTGTGTGTGCGTACTGCCGTGTCAGCACGGATGAGGACACCCAGGCAAGCAGTTACGAGCTTCAAGTGCAAAACTATACCCGCATGATCCGGGAGAATCCGGAATGGGAGTTTGCCGGTATTTTCGCCGATGAGGGCATTTCCGGTACTTCTGTTCTGCACCGTGAGCACTTTCTCGAAATGATTGAGAAATGCAAAGCGGGAGAGATCGACCTTATCATCACGAAGCAGGTCAGCCGTTTTGCCAGAAATGTGCTGGACAGTCTGAACTACATTTTCATGCTGCGAAAGCTCGACCCACCTGTGGGCGTGTACTTTGAGACCGAGAAGCTCAACACGCTGGATAAGAGCAGCGATATGGTCATTACCGTATTGAGCCTTGTGGCACAGAGTGAGTCTGAGCAAAAATCCAACAGCCTAAAATGGTCATTCAAGCGCAGAAGAGCTCAGGGTCTTGGAATCTACCCCAGTTGGGCTCTGCTCGGCTATCGGCTGGATGATGAAAAGAACTGGGAAATCGTAGAGGACGAAGCGGATATTGTCAGAACCATATACAGTCTTTACCTGGACGGCTATTCATCCACGCAAATAGCAGACTTGCTGACGAAAAGCGGCATTCCTACTGTAAAAGGTCTATCGGTTTGGAGCTCCGGCAGTGTCCTTGGCATCCTTAAAAACGAGAAATTCTGTGGAGATGCCTTGTGTCAAAAAACAGTTACGATAGACTTTTTCACGCATAAGAGTGTAAAGAACAACGGCATAGAACCGCAGTATTTCGTTGAGGGGCATCATATCCCCATCATCGAGAAGACCGATTGGCTGTTGGCACAGCAGATCCGCAAAGAACGACGGTATCGGAAACGGCGCAGCACCCACCGAAAGCCACGCATCGTGGTCAAGGGAGTACTGTCCGGCTTCATGATCGTCGATTCATCGTGGGACGAGGAGTATGTGGACAATCTGCTTACCCCCGCAACCAAAAAACCAGAACCCGCCTCGGCCGTTGCCGAGGAGGACGAAAACTTTATTGTAATTGAGAAGGAGTAACTACCATGTTTGAGAAATTTTCTGTCATCGATCTTATTAAAACCCGTTCCGCCTCTGTCTGCACTTTCGCAGGCAATGTTGTGAAGTTCAATGTGCAGACCGCACAGGAGCTCCGCTTCCCAGAGTACATCCAGTTCCTGATCGAGCCGAAGTCGAAGCAGTTCGCCATCCGTGCCTGCAAGGAGGACGCTCCGAATGCCGTGCGCTTCTCCAAGCCGGAGGACGAGCAGAAAGCGCAGATCAAAATCAGCAACGCCACGGTTGTGGATATGGTCAGAAAGTTGATGGACTGGAATGCCGAGGATAACTGGAATGTCCCCGGTATTTACTTTGCCGAAGAGCAGGGCATCATGTATGCGCTGGAATCAGCATACGCACCCAGGGCGAAAGGTGGCTGGGCGGCTCGTCGTGAGCGTGAAGCTGCAGCAGCTCTCGCGGAAAGTTCCATAGATAATGAGGAGGTCAATAACTAAGTGAAAGATGCCGGACTGCCCATGTTTTTGGTGTCAGTCCGGCATCGTATTAGTTCTCGTCGACTTTGTCATTTTCGGTCATAGAGAGGTCTGTGTAGCAGTCCTTACTCTTGAAGCAACGTCTCAGATAATCGTGTCCGCCATCAACTGCACACGCCCCACAACTACAAGTCACATCCGGTCTCTTGATTGGCTTGTCCGTTGCGGAAGTTTTAGCCGGAATCGTTGTCGTCGGAAAGAGTGTACTGAAACGTTAACCCCAAAAAGACACATCGCCTGCTTGTGATTTGAGCAAGGCAATGTGTCTTTCATTTTAGTCAAGTGCATCCGTAAGCCCCAAGAGCCGTGCGGGAGTAGTCTCTGTCATGGCTCGCAATTCATCCCGGCTGACATTGTGATCGGCCATAAACTGCAGATACTGCCGCATGGATTCCTCCCACGGCGGCGTTGCGGGATTGCCGCAGTCGGTGGACAGGATCGAGTTCTCTGCGCCGAGCTTCCGTATGGCTTTAAGGTTACGCTCTGCATTGCTGATCCACTGACCGTTTTTCAGCGGCTGCATAAAGCAACGCTCCAAAATGACATTGTAATCTGAAATCAGTTCTTGTTGGTCTTCAAGACTCATATCCACGACCCAATATTCCGGATGGGTGATCACGATCTTTTGTACGCCGATGTTGCGGGCGCTGTCTACGACACAGCGAATTTCCTCCGGAGAAATATGACCGGTAGCAAGAACGGCGTCATACTCCTTGATAAGCGTGAAAATGCGGCGCAACTCCGGAAGCGGTACACCTCGGTCATTCGTCATGCGAATACCGCCGCTTCTGCCGTGCTTGTGGCAGTCATTTTCCGCGTCCACTGTCGGCAGCCAAATGACCTTGGCGCCCATTTCAAGGGCGGTTTGTACCGCTTTGGGATTCAGTCCGCCCGTCTCATAATTTAGAACCAATCCGCCGTACATGACAAATGAATTGCTGTCAAATGCCGTTCGGTTATAGGTGTTGCACAGCGCCGCACGCGCCACAGTAGAGCAATGGTGTCCTTTGATGACGATCGCTCTTGCTCCAGCATGAACGGCAGCGGCTGTCAGCTCCAAGTCGTTATAAGTGCGCTGACAAATATCCGGCGCCGTATGAACATGCATATCAATGACGCCATTGAGTGAAATCGCTTGCTTCATTTTATCGCCTCATGAAAAAGCCTGCCGTCTGCACAACGCAGGCGGCAGGCCTTGGTTAGAACATATTATTCAATCGTAATGGCGGTGCTGACAGGAGACTTTTTGATGTCCTCCTTCGGAACCAGCACAGTCAGAACGCCGGACTCATACTTTGCCTTGATGTCCTCAGGCTTCACATCGCCGACATAGAAGCTACGGGAGCAGGAACCGGCATAGCGCTCCTGGCGCAGGATGCGTCCCTTCTTGTCTTCCTCGTCCTTGTCCAGACCCTTCTCGGCGCTGATGGTCAGATAACCATCCTTAAGGTCAAGGCTGATCTCGTCCTTCTTGAAGCCAGGCAGATCAATCGCCAGACGATAAGCCTTTGCATCATCCGTCTCACGGATATCGGTCTTCATCAGGTTTCTGCCGTTCTTACCGAACAGCGGGTTGTGAGAACCAAAGAAGCCGTTCTCAAGGAAATCATCGAACATGTTTTCACCATACACTACGGGCAGCATAATAATTCCTCCATTCGATTTGATAATTATTATCTATATACTATATAAAAGCTTTGCCTTGCAGAAGATACTGCAGTCAAGCATTGCTTACTTGCTTCGCGGGATGCAGGCATAAACGATGGAACTGATGCCCTCCAGCAGGAATGCTAGTCCAACCGTCAGACCGATCGCCGCAACACTCACCCACGGATCCATCATACAGATGAATCCGGCAACCATCAGAATGATACCGATGGTTAAAATCCACCCCCAACCGCGAACACCAAAGGCTCGCAAATCAAACGCACTGACGAAGCGCGAGATACCGGAAAACAGCAGCCACAATGTAAACAGGAAAGGAAGCGACATCATTGTAAACCACTGATTGAATAGCAGGAACAGGGACAGGATCACCGTCAGCACGCCGTCCAGCAGCAGCCAACCGGAACCGAACAACAAGCCGCTTGTCGTGGCAAAGACAACGATCTCAATCACGCCGGAAAGCAGCATGAAGATGCCGACCATTACGCCTGCGGTCATTGCTGCAATGTCCTGATTGCACAAACAGTAGATGCCAGCCACAATCAAAAGCACACCTGCTATAATGTTTAGAACTTTCATGGATTTTGAAGCCATCATCATTTGCACCAGCCTTTCATTTCCTTTTCTCAATTTCTGACCATATTATAGTGCTCTCTACTTGAAACAGCAACGGACCGGCAGTATAATAAAGAAAAAACCGCTTGTGCTTTCCGCACAAGCGAAGGAGCTGAGACGATGGAAGATGAACGGCAAAAGCGCTATAGTACAGATGTACTTTTGGCAGAGTTTTTTGCACAGGACGATTTGAAAGCATTGGCGGTTGATGCTGGCGCGCTGCTGGAATGTCCACTTCTGGTACTGGACGATACTTTTCATGTTACGGCGCATCACCGACCGCTCGGTTTTACCGATCCGCTTTTTCAGGAGACAGTTCGGCAGGGGCAGATCACCTATGAAGCCGGTGCGGTTATCAGCCAGAGTGATGCGCTGTCTGCCGGGAAAGCAGACTATGTGAAGCTGGACGGCAGTGAATACCGACGCCGTTTTGCGCCGCTTATCAGCTCCGGCGTGCGGCTGGGTTATCTTATTTGTGTAGATATAGATGACCATCTGCAAAACATCCCACCGGAAACATGGAATACGGTCGAGCAGGTTTTGGCAAAGCAGGCGTTCATCGAAACCAGCAGACATGATAAGCCATTCGAAACGGCAGAGGATATTCTGATGCACCTTTTAGATGGCGGGTTTTCCTCTGCACCGTATTTTTACTTGCAGACATCAGGCACTTATCTTGCGGATTTTCACCCCACAGGTTTTGCTCTGATCGATCTGACGGCCTATCACAATGAATATCTTGGAAAGCGGCATCTGAAGGATGAACTCAGGGCAAGATTCCCACAGTCTCATTCGTTTCTCTATCGAGGAGATATATTTTTGTTCTTGCATGGGACGAAAGACTTCAATGGCTTTTCTGCTTTGGCGGAGGAGTTCCGGTTAAAAGTGGTAATGTCGGATGGACTTTGCGACCTGTTTGAGCTGCCTGCCCTCTACCGCACAGCCCATGAAGCGCTGGAGCTGATGATGGATTATCGCTTTCACGGCGGAAGCGTCTGTATGGTAGCGCAGCTCCGCACACCGCTTTTGCTGAAGAATATAGAGGGGCGCAGTGATTTGATTGCGAAAGAGATCCGGGCGCTGGCTGTACATGATAGAGAGAATGACACACAGTATTGCGAAACGCTCTATCACTATCTGACCTGCTGCCGATCGCTAAAAAAGACCTGTGACGCTCTTTTCACACATCGTAATACGGTGCTTTACCGCATTCACAGGATGCAGGATGATTTTCTTATCCCATTGGATGATTCGGCTGTACACGCCGACTTGCTACTCGGTGTGTCTCTGCTTCTGTTTGAAGAAAAGGGTCCCGATTTCTTTCTGCATACGATGAACAAAGCCGAGAGTGAGGAATAACTGATATGAAAGAAAATAGAAAGCTATTAAAAGAAGTGCTCAAGGACATCCGTCATGATATGACCGATGAAGAGGTACTGAACCTGCTAGCCGACAGCTAGATTTCGGTCAGTCCCGAAAGCGGAAAAGAAAAGTATACATTGGGACAGAGGGCGGCGGATGCCATTGCAAAGTTCGCCGGAAGCTGGGCGTTCATTTTCTCGTTTACCGGCGGACTGGTGCTGTGGATGGTTGTAAACACGCTGATGGCTGCACGGGCATTTGACCCATATCCGTTCATTTTGCTGAATCTGGTGCTGTCCTGTATCGCCGCGATCCAGGCACCGCTGATCATGATGAGCCAAAACCGTCAGGAGGAAAAGGACCGCCGCAGAGCTGAAAACGATTACAAGGTCAATCTGAAAACCGAGATTATGATCGAGGATCTGTACGACAAGGTGAATGCGATCCTTGCTAAGCAGTCGGCACTGGAAAAGCAGCTGCAGGGGAAAAGTAAAATGGATGAGCAAAAGCCGCAGTGATTTTCAAATATTTTCTGCTTTACCTCTTGACAAGTCATTATGCCTTGCGTATAATAGCGTTAGCAAGGCTGCTAACAAGCGTACAAGCATCCGTGCTAATTCGATTCACCGTTGTGATGAGAGTTGCCCGTAATTTATGATAAGAGTGCCGAGAAGAAAAACAAATAGGCGAAAATGAATCAATAACAGGGCTTATAATGTAAAGTAGAAAAGGTGAACGACATGAACACACAGTACCAGAATTTTGGAGAGTTCCTTCAAAGGAAACGCACAGAGAAACAAATCACGCTCCGCAAAATGGCGGAAATGATAGGGATCACTGCGCCCTATTTGACCGACATCGAGAAGGATCGCCGCAATCCTCCCGAAATGGAGAAGTTGGAGCTGATTTCCCAAATTCTCATGCTGAACGACGAGGATAAGACTACGATGTACGATCTGGCCGGCAAGAAGAGAAACTCTGTTGCCCCAGACCTGCCTGACTATATCATGGAACACGACTATGTGTCCGCTGCGCTTCGCACGGCACGTGACCTTGATGCAAGCGAGGCTGACTGGTTGAAGTTCGTCGAGGAGCTCCGGCAGCGAAAGGGGTAATTTATAAAGATGTACACTCCCTCTCTTCGAGTGAAGAACAACGGCGTACCGATTTTGAGCAAAGCCGAGATCGATGCCATCGGAGAGCGTTTCGTACAGGATTTTCAGCCGGAAGTCCTGACGAACCCCTCTCCCGTGGACATCGAGGGCTTTATCGAATTCTATCTCGGAATGACGCCGGATTATCAATATCTGTCCCACAATGGCGTGTACCTTGGGATGACTGTTTTTAACGACACCAATAAGGTGCCGGTTTTTGACCCTGCCACAAATCGGGCGGAGTATATCAGTGCCAAGGCCCGTACCGTCATCATCGACAACCGCCTTCTGGATGAGAGCCAACGGCATCGTTACCGCTTTACGCTCGGACATGAGGGTGGGCATGACATCTTCCATTCCGGCTATTTCTCGTATAACCCCGACCAGGTATCCATTTTTGACGATGAGCTCATCGCCCCCATGATACAGTGCCGGGTCGACAATGGCATGACAAATAAATCGGACACTCGCAAATGGGACGACCATGACTGGATGGAATGGCAGGCCAACCATCTGTCCGCTGCCGTTTTGATGCCGAAGTGTTCGGTGGATCTGCTGGCACGATCCTGCAAGGACAAGCTCAAAACTCCTACATCCCGTGCGATACTGATCGCTAAAATGTCTGACTGCTTCGATGTTTCCATCCAGGCGGCGACAAACAGGCTCAAAGACCTCGGTTACATCAAAACCAACGATACGACCGATTATTCCTACGCTTCTGCCATCATGGATTTTGCAGGCGCGGTCGGTTCTTGAGCGTCCATATCGAAAACTACAGCGGGTTTTACCGCCCGCTGTGTTTTTTTACAGCAAGCGTTAGCAAGTTTGCTAACAAGATAACATTAAGGAGGTGGTGCCTATGACTACAGCAAGAAAGGAGGACCCCGATGGTAGCGTACCGAGATTGTAAAGGACATCTCGTCTGCATGGCGGATGCCCAGACAGGGATCGTTGAGATCCAGCACAAAGACCGTGCGGTAAGAATGACCGTGCCTGTGGGCGACAGCTTCACAGTGACGCTGCGAGATACCGAAACGGTTATGACGCGAGTCAGCACAAGGGCTTTTCATGTAGAAAGCCATCCCCGCGCTGCGTAAGCACAAAAGAGAATAACAAGTCCGCAGAGCTGCAAGACGGCCAGGATTTAGCCTCCCCTTTATGGGGTGCGCTATGTCCCGGTCGTCTTTTGTTTTTCCCGAAGATCTGAAAAAACCTTATATACCCTTGGGGCAAGTAGCCCCACCAAATTTTATCTCAAAGCCTTGAGATGCGCATTAGAGGCGGCGGGATACATAGAGAACCGAAAACCCCAACAAGGATTTTTTGAACTCGATGTACCCACCGTGCTTTGCCATGCCTTCTTGTAGGTTCTGTCTGCCGGTGTTGTCCATCGTGACCACCGGCTCTTTTTGTGTCCCGACCGCTCAGTGCCGTCTCAAGCGGAAAGGACACATTATGAAAATCAAATACGCATTCTTGGGCGGAACAGTGACGGAGGTCGAGGTTTCTGACGAAATCGGTGCCGTCATCATCGACAGCCGTAAGGCGGAGCACGCGCAGGACGAGCGTCATCGCTACCATTGCTACTCCTACGACGCCATCGACTACGAGGGCGAGGAGTACGGTGCTTGCGACGAATATGCCGTAGAGGATGATTCGGCAGAACAGACCGCTCGTATCCGAGAAGCCTTCTCGCATTTGACTGCCACCCAGCAGCGCAGGCTTCGACTGTACGCAAACGGCAAGACCCTGCGGGAAATCGCTGCCATCGAAGAGGCCAGCTTTCAGTCTGTTTCCGAGTCCATCGAGGCAGGCAGAAAAAAGTTTTTGAAATTTTTCCGCCAGACACCCTGACAAATCCACGATTTTTCTGGGTACACCGGAAGGCAACAAAATACAAGCCCTCCGGAAAGGACGGTAACCCCGTATGAGACACAACTTGAATATCCGTGTTTCAGACAAGCCCAGAAACGGCGGCGTAGTTGCTTGCAGAACGGTCAGCATCCGCGAGAAGCTCTTCACCTTGCTTCTGGGTCCCAAGCAGAAGGTCATGGTCGTGGTTCCCGGCAACTCGGTCGAGTCCATTGCCATCACCGAAGTTCCGATGGGAGGTGGCACACATGAGTAAGGTCAAGCTCCTGCTCGATGTGGTCGAGGATCTTCGCTCCCTGGCGGACAGCGTTCAGGCTGTGGCAGATGCCATGCTGCAGAATGAGCCGACTGTTGATGCAGAGCCGAAGACACCTGCACCTGCTCCCAAAAAGGAACTGACGCTGGAGGAAGTCCGAGCAGTCCTCGGTGAAAAGAGCCGAGCCGGATTCACGACCGAGATCCAGGCGCTCCTTAAAAAGTACGGTGCTCCGAAGCTCTCCGGCATCGACCCCAAGCACTATGAGGCGCTGCTCAAAGATGTGGAGGTGCTGAAGGATGCCCCCTAATCGTCACGCAGTCCTCTCGGCATCTTCCTCCCACCGCTGGCTTCACTGCAATCCCTCCGCTCGATTGGAATTGGAGTTTGAGGACAGAGAAACGGAAGCCGCAGCCGAAGGCACAGCCGCTCATGCGCTGGCAGAACACAAGCTCCGTAAGGCACTGAAGATGCGCTCCACCCGCCCTGTCAGCAAGTACGATTCCGATGAAATGGAGATGTACACGGACAGTTACCTGGAGTTCGTTCTGGAAGCCATCGAGGAAGCCCGGCAGGATTGCCCGGACCCCAAGGTGCTCATTGAGCAGCGGCTGGACTTCTCCTGCTATGTGCCGGACGGCTTCGGCACCGGCGACTGCC
>OLRA01000153.1_pt1 | contig 95010 bp, 64 predicted proteins | sample 1673011 | NCBI WGS metagenome assembly OLRA01 (sample SAMEA3136746, study PRJEB25190) | human gut metagenome | reverse complement strand
GGCTACCTTAACCCACCGTCTAAAGCCAGTGGGATTGCGGTAGCCTTATTTCAAATTGACCGTATCAAGGAGATATTATATAATAGAAATATTACAGTTTTACAGGAAAAATCATATAACCGTGCAGATAAAAGGGAGTAACTACATGCATTTTGAAAAAAGAATAGCCAGAAATCGAAAATATCGGAAATTTTTGCACAGTCGTCAGCAAAATTTGATTTTACTTGGAGTTTTCGTCTTTGTGATAAGCATCGTATGCGGAAGTTATGAAACAGTGAAGAACATAATGGTAAATCATAACAGGAAGGAGCAGGAGCAGTGTCAGAGAAAAAGAAGTTTACATTATATGCCGGAAGTGTGGCACTGTGCGTGTGCACTGCAGTTCTGCTTCATTATGTGTCGGTTGCAGATCCTTATCTGGAATCCGCCTGCCGTCTTTTAAGACCTTTTATTTATATAGGACTTTATGTGGTGTGGGCGATCTCTTTCCGGAAAAGGATTATCCAGAAAGAAATCCGTCGTTGCCTGACTGCAATCGCAGCAATGATGATTTTCTGGATGTTTATCCGGATGTGCAAATTTGAAATATCGGACGAGATGCCGACAGCCTGGCGATACGCCTGGTATTTTTACTATATACCTATGCTGCTGATCCCTACGGTCAGTCTTTATCTGGCCTTTTATATACGGCAGCCGGAGGGCTATAAATTACCAAAAAGACGATGGCTACTGTTTCTTCCTGCACTTTTTCTGATCGGAATTGTATTAACAAATGATATGCACCAGTTGGTTTTTACCTTTCCGAAGGGAAAACTTGGAGAAGTGTCTTCTTATAAAACAGGAGTTTATGGATATGGAAGAGGGTATTATATTGTAGTCGCATGGGAGCTTGGATGTGCACTGGCGGCACTTTTGATCATTCTGTTAAGATGCAGGAAAATTAAAAATAAAAAAATGGGCTGGCTGCCTTTTGCCGCTTATGGAGTGGCGGCGGCTTACAGCATTGCTTATTATCTTGATCTGCCTTTCTGGAAAATAGTTTCAAAAGATATGACAGCCACATTGTGCCTTCTGTTTGCTTTGATCATTGAAAGCTACATCCAGTCCGGACTGATCCCCTCCAATACAGGATATGCACAGTTATTTGCAGCATCTACCATTTCGGCACAGATCACAGACCAGAATGGAAAATGCATTTATCAGTCTCAGGGTTCTGAATATATTGCACCAAAGATCGCAAAACAGGTAATCCAAAGACCTGTCATGTCGGAAAATGGAATTCGGCTGTCAGGGAAACCAATCTGGGGAGGCTATGTCTTATGGAAAGAAAATCTCTCAGAACTACAGGAAATTTTAAAAGAGCTGGAAGACCGTAAAGAAGAATTAAAAGATGCAAATCTGATTGAAGAAGAAAATCTGAGAACAAAAAAACAAGTAGAAAAACTTTCCGTCCAGAATCAGCTGTATGATAAAATACAGAAACAAACAGCAAGACAGAGTACGCTTTTGGCGAAATTCATGGAAGCATATGCCATGGAAGAAAATGAGAAGGAAAGGAAAAAAATATTAGGGAAAATTGTTGTGATCGGAGCCTATATAAAAAGACGCAGCAATCTTATCCTCATTGCAGAGCAGAGTGAAGTGTTTCCGATAAGAGAACTGGAATTATGCTTCAGGGAAACGATAAGGAGTCTGGAATGGAATCATGTGGAAGCAGCTTTTGTCACTTCTCTGGATGAAATCCGAAGTGAGGATGCCATGCAGATTTATGATTTTCTTGAGGCAGTCATTGAAGAATCACTCGAAGATCTGTCGGCATTCACCCTAAATCTCAAACGCAGGGATGAAGAGATCCTTATGTCTTTGAGTGTGGAATGTAAAACAAATCTGCAAAAAGTTTCCGGACGATACCAGGCTTATGCAGAGCAGGATTTTGACGGTGCATGGCTGCTTTCCCTGGTACTGAAAGGGGGTCATGATGAATGATGAAAGCATTTGGAAGCTGTCCGCCGGAATATCGGATCATGGCAGTCTGGATTTTCATTTTTCTGACATTGCTGTATATGATTCTGCTCATCTGTGAGGGAACAGGGGAAAGAAAAAAAAGGCGATGCTGCAGGACAGCCTGTTGCTTATAGCTGCTTTCCTGATAACGTCCGGGTTATGTGTGCGGCAGGGATTTTATGGAGAAAAGGATTTCATGGTATTCTTAAAAATGCCGTATGGAATCCTGATCATTATGTGGATCTGCGGATTTTTATTTGCGGGAATACAGGCATTTGGAATTTATAAACGTCGCACAAACTGTCTGAGGGAAAATGCGATCCAGGAAAGTCTGGACAATTTGCCGAGCGGAATCGGATTTTTTGACAGGAACGGAATGCCGAAACTGATGAACCGGAAAATGTATCAGCTTTGCCGGAATCTGGCAGGCAGGGATATCCAGAACATCACAGAATTGCGGGAAGCACTGAGACGGCCTCTTCAAGATCATGTATTTTATGATTTTGATCTGAAAGTATACTGCTTTTCAGACGGAAGCGTATGGAAATTTTCAGAGAAAGAGATCATTACGGCAGGTGGAGATCGATTTTCTCAGTTCCTTGCTTCAGAAGTATCAGAATTATGTCAGAGCAAGGCATTGTTAAAAAAAGAAAATCAGAAGCTTCAGGAAATGTCGGCGGCTATGAAAGCACTTTCCAAAAATGTCGTAACTCTGACCAGAGAAGAAGAGACATTATCTATGAAAATGAGAGTGCATGATAATCTGGGATACAGCGTGCTGGCAACACAGCGAATGTTGATGCGGGAATCCGAAGAAGATCGTGATATGTTTCTCTCGCAATGGAAGCAGACATTAGACCTGCTGAATAAGGATAATGAGTCTGTTGAAGGAGAACAGCTGCACAGGCAGGTGCAGGAAAGGGCGAAAGTTCTGGGAGTAAAAATCATTTATACAGGAGAAAAAGTCTGGGAATCTCATATATCTGAACTGATGGATATCATACTTTTAGAGGCACTTTCCAATTGTGTCCGCCATGCAGGAGCAAGCGAACTGTATGTGAAATTCAGTATTGAAGAGCAGGAGTGGGTCATGGTGCTCACGGATAATGGACAGAAACCGGAAAAAAACATCAAAGAAGGCGGAGGGCTATCCGGTATACGAAAAAGGGTGGAGCAATGTGGAGGCAGCATGAGGATCACTGCAGCCCCACGGTTTTCGATAACCGTTAAGCTTTTAAGGGAGGTGCGGAGATGATACGGGTACTTATCGTGGAAGATCAGCGTATGGCAAGGGAAGATATGGAAAATTATATTCAGTCCAGTGGGAGATACTCTCTGGAAGCTTCCATCACAAATGCAGCTATGGCAGAAACTGTGTGCAGACAGAGCAGGTGTGAACTTGTCCTGATGGATGTCTGTACAGAGGATGATGAGAGCGGTCTTGTGGCAGCAGAGCAGATTAAAAAAACGATGCCTCAGATAAAGATAATTATCGTGACTTCTTTAGCAGAGTGCAGTTTTATTGAGAGGGCACATAAAGCAGGAGTAGAAAGTTTTTGGTATAAAGATGCCGGAAAAGAAGAGCTGCTGGAGGTTATGGACCGCACGATGAAAGGAGAGAGTGTCTATCCGGACGCTCCGCCGACGGTGATGATCGGAACGGCGAAAAGTTGTGATTTTACACAGGGGGAACTGGCTGTCCTGCGATTAGTGGTGGAAGGAGAATCCTACAAAAAAATCGCAGAGAGTTTGTGCATATCACCGGAGACAGTAAAATGGCATATTAAAAATATGCTGCAGAAAACAAATTTTGATTCCAAAACAAAACTGGCGGTAGCTGTTACAAAGAAAAATCTGATTATAAACGGATTTTAAAAAATGAAAAATCCCATTGCTTTCCTGATAGTGAGGCAATGGGATTTTTTTGCAAAAGTACATTTTACTACCCATCTGGGTAGTGCTTAAGTCTCAAAAAACAGATATCATAGTAGTATGTAAAAGTGAAACGAGTGTAAAAAACAGGGAGGGAACAGAGTGTGAGAAAGGTCGTTATCGATATGCAGAATTATTTATTTTCGGATGCCATAGCAAAGGTGCTCAAATCCTATGATTCTGATTTTTTTATTGAGATGTCAGACACACCGGATAAAACAGCAGAATTATGCAGAGTCATTCAGCCGCATATTCTGATGATGGAAATTACAGGTCAAGCATTGTGGTCATTAAAAGAACGTCTGGCAATCTGCCGGGAAGTGCGTAGGTATGCTCCAAACTGTAAATTTATTTTTACAGTAGATGAGAAAGCAAATGCAGAGACCGCAAAAAAAGTAGTAGAATGTAAAAAAACGGGTCTGATCGACTGTTTCATTTACAATACCATTTCATCCAGCTATATGACTGCAGTTCTGGACAGTCTGTAAGCTGCAGTCCCGGAAGGAGAAAAGATAAACATGAGATCTGTTATGAAAAGGATCTGCCTGTCTCTGGCAGTGATCGCAGTCCTGATCTTTACAGGGTGCGGGCAGAAAAAAACGAAAGATCCGATCACTGTCACATTGTGGCATGTATATGGCGGACAGACAGAATCACCCTTAAATGATCTGATTGATCAGTTTAACGAAACGATTGGAAAAGAGGAAAATATATGGGTACAGGTTGGCAGTGTTACGAACACGAATACAATACATGAAAATGTACTGGCATCTGCATTTGGAGATCCGGGAGCTTCCGAACTGCCGGATATGTTTGTTTCCTATCCGAAAACTGTTTTGGCTATGCCGGATGACACCGTTCTTGTAGATTACTGCGATTATTTTACGAAAGAAGAACTGGACGAGTTTATTCCTGCTTTTCTGGAAGAAGGTGTCATTCACGACAGACTTTCTATTTTGCCGGTAGCAAAATCAACGGAAGTTATGTTTGTCAATAAAACGGCATTTGATCGTTTTGCAAAAGAAACAGGAGCGAAGATAGAAGATTTAAAAACATGGGAAGGACTCTTCGCAATGGCAGAACAATATGCTGCATGGACAGATAACCAGACGCCGGACATTCCTGATGATGGAAAGAATTTTTTCGTTCATGATTATCATTTTAACTATTTTCAGGTAGGTGTAGAATCCCTGGGTGAAAATTTCTTTAAAGGAGAAAATCTGGCTTTCGGACCGGAATTTCAAACAGTGTGGGAACCTTATGCAAAAGCGGCACTGTCCGGAGGAGTATGGCTTCGCGGCGGTTATGCGACGGAACCTTTGCGAACGGGAGATTCGATTGTATCGGTGGCTTCGTCAGCCAGTGTGTTATATTATTCAGACGAAGTTACATATGCGGATAATACATCGGAAAAAGTAGAGATTGTTTCCATGCCATGTCCCGTATTTGCCAGGGGAGAAACGATGGTCATGCAGCGGGGTGCCGGTATTTGTACGGTAAAATCTACACCGGAAAAAGAAAAAGCCTGTATTACGTTTCTTAAATGGCTGACAGAGGCCCAAAAGAATGTGGAATTTGTGACCAGTCTTGGATATATGCCGGTAAAGCAGGAAGCTTTCGATGTTTACCTTCCGGAGGCGATCGAGAAGTTAAGTGATCCGATGTATGTATCCCTGTATCAGGCTTTTTTAAAGACGCAGGAGAACTATACATTTTATACTGCTCCGAAATTGGATTCCTATCTGGATCTGGAAACAAAGTTTGAAGAACTTATCAGGCAAACCCTGTCAGTAAAGCGGTTGGAGTGGCAGGAACATCCGGAAAATATGGATAAACTTGTTTCAGAGACATTAGAGGATTTCAAAGCAGCATACACACAATAATGTCTGCCGGATCGGCAAAAGAGGTGGCTGACATATGGGAGAAAAGAGAATAAATTTCCGGAAGATTATAAAAGGAATAAAGAGACAAGGCATCCGTATGCAGCAAAGACTGATTGTTTATTGGTGCGTGGTGATTTTAACACTTTTTTTAGCGACAGTTCTGTTACTGAGTATTATTGGAGTTCTTCCGGGAATGGATTTTAAAGTACGGGAAATGTTGTCTGCCCAGCAGAAGAATACGTTGTCAGCGATGACAGAGCAGACCGACATTATGATGGCGAGAAGTATTTCTTTATCGGAAGATATTACAAAAGAATTGAATCAATGCCTGACAGCCAATGGAAAGACATTTTCAGATTTGAATGATAATCCTCAGCTGATCATGGATTTAGAGTCTGCGCTGTATCCCTCCTTGAAATCTGCATTGGATGTGAAGTATTGCAGTGGAGTTTTTGTTGTATTGGATGCAACGGTAAATACGAAGACGGAATATGCAGATACATCACGCATGGGAATCTACCTGCGCCTGTCTGATTTAAAGGCAGTAAATACAAGCAAACAGCACGTAGTTTTTTTCAGGGGAAATGCTGATATTGCAAGAGCAGAGCAGGTACAGCTCCATAACCGTTGGAATTTAGAATTTGATACGTCCGCATTGCCGGGTTATGAACAGATTATGCAGTTTGATGGGAACCGGCTGGTAGAGAGCTGTCTGTGGACAGACCGGCTGGAGCTGAGTGACACATGGGAGGATGTGCAGCTTTTATATGTCCCGGTTTTAGACAGTACCGGAAAAGTACGCGGTTTGTGCGGTATGGAGATGAGTAATCTGTATTTCAGGCTGTCTTATCCTATGGTGGAAGGTTCCTGTGGGAATATAGTGACAGTACTGGCTCCTATGGACAAAAAAGGAAACATCTATCTGGATAAGGCGATGTTCGGAGATACAAAAGAAACGTATCTTTCACCATCAGGAACGATGACAGTGAAGAAAGGAAAGTATTATAATACATATTCTACCGCTTTCGGGAATTATATAGGCAGGCATGAACTGCTTGAATTGAAGAGTTGTAATGGGATGCCGCTTGCGGTACTGACATTGATATCAGAAGCGAATTATGAAAAATTAACAGCGGACAATCGAAGGGACTGGATCATCGGTACGTTGTTATTCCTGATTTTATTATTGGTTGTTTCTGTCAGTATGTCCCGTCGTTTTGTGAAGCCGATCCTTCGGAGTTTAAAAGCACTGCAGGAGGATACGCTGACAGATGAAAATTTATCAGGAATTTCAGAAGTGGATGCACTGGTTGATTTTATGCAGAAAAAAAGAAATACGGAGAAACTGGAAAATGGAGGCATTCCTCCGAATATAGAAGAAATGCTCAAGGCGTTTGCTTTGCGCGTGGAAACTCTGACTCCGTCAGAGAGGATGGTTCTTCAGTATTATGTTGATGGATATACGATACAGGAGATTGCTTCACTGCTTTATATCAGTATTGGAACAGCTAGAAAGCATAATACAAATATGAATCGAAAACTGGGAATAACTGTCAGAGAGGAATTAATGCTGTATATTGAGTTGTTTCGAAAATGCGATCAGTTAGATAAGCTGACATATAATAGAACTGAGTAAAAGAAAAAGAGTCTGTACAGGCTCTTTTTTAGTTTGACTGACAGATATCGTTTACATTTTTACAAAAAGAAATTACGCATATATAGTAGATGGATGAAAAGGAAACACTATATATGGTATACTAATCGTTCGTATTTTGGAAAATAAGCAAAATATACGAATGGCGACCATAGTATTTGCTTTCCGTATCTGCTACGCTTTCATTACGAAATGGTGGCCGCCCGATAAAAGAAAAAAATAATGGTGATAGAGCAAGGAGGTTAACAAGGAGGTTGAAATGTGGAATATATTACGAAAAAGGATTTAATAGATTGTTCTACACCGGATGAGTTTTGCTTTTCACTATGCTGCATGGAATGTAAAACAGTATGGAAAAGTACACCAATTCGTTTTTCCAGAGCGGGGAAAAAACCGGAAAATGAAAATCGGAAGATTATTTATGATACGCTTTATGACCGGGAAAAGAATTTAGCATTTCAAAAAGCATTGAATCAGGCGAAAGAGATCTTTAATATTTGTCCGATATGTAAGCGTCTTGTATGTGACCATTGCTTTTTGATCTGTGATGATCTGGATATGTGTGTGCAATGTGCCGCAAAACTTAATGAAAAAGGTACTGTTGTAGGATAAAAACGAAAAAAGAAAAACGAAAAAGAAAGGAGAACTTTACTATGAAAAAATATGAGATTTTAGGAGGAAATTTACCAGTTGTCGTATGTGAATTAGCAGCAGGAGAATCTATGATCACAGAAAGCGGAAGTATGAGCTGGATGAGCCCGAACATGAAAATGGAGACGATTTCCGGAGGCGGAATGAAGAAAATGTTCGGCAGAATGATGTCTGGTGATTCTGCGTTTCAAAACAGATATACCGCAGAAGGTGCAGACGGAACGATTGCATTTGCATCAAGTTTTCCGGGAGCGATCAAAGCACTGGATATCAGAGACGGTCATTCTATGATCGTGCAGAAGAGTGCATTCCTTGCTTCAGAAGAAGGAGTGGAACTGTCCATGCATTTCCAGAAAAAATTAGGAAAAGGTATGTTTGGCGGGGAAGGTTTCATTATGCAGAAACTGAGTGGAAATGGAACTGCATTTGTAGAAATTGACGGGCATGCCGTGGAGTATGAGTTGGATGCCGGACAGGAAATCCTGATCAGTACAGGGTATTTGGCAGCAATGGAAGAAACCTGCACAATGGATGTTGTAGCAGTAAAAGGAGTGAAAAATATGCTGGTCGGCGGAGAGGGCGTTTTTAATACTGTTGTCAGAGGACCGGGTAAAGTGATCTTACAGACAATGCCGATCAGTAAGGTGGCAGAATTACTGACTCCGTTTTTTACAAAAAATAAGTAAGGGAAGGAGCGAGAGTTATGAAGAAAAAATGGAATTTATTATTTTTGTTTGCATTTATTGTCAGTATGATAACACTGGCTGGCTGTGGAAAAACAGCAGGAGAGGCAAGTCCGTATGAAGGAAAATGGATAGCAGTGTCCGCTCAGATGATAGGAATGTCTGTCAGTGTGGATGAAACCTTTGGGGGAGCTTTCGAATTTGAGGTAAAAAATGGCGGAAAAGTTTCTTTTTCAGTAGGAGAAGTTACCGGAAATGGAAAATGGTCTGCAAAAGATGACAAGTTTAGCTTAACTATCGAAGGAGAAGAGATGGTCGGAACCATCGGAGAAAACAACATTTCTTTTGACGATATGCTCGGAATGGGAGTAAAAGTGATTTTCGCAAAGGAAGGAACGGATGCCATGGATCCGGCTCGCTATCTGACAAAGGAAGAGAAAGTGGTCATAGGTGAGTGGGCTGCTGAAAGTGTGGAAGAACTTTTAGGAGACGGACCGCAGACATCTATGGAAGGCGTAGAGAATATCAGTGATGCACTGCGTCTTAACTTCAAAGATGACCGTAATGTAGCAGTTGTTTATAAAGGCGAGGAGATTGGGACATTCCCGTGGTCAGTTGCAATGGGCTACTGTATGATCGAATCAGAAAATCCGTCTCTTTCCGTAACGATCAATGACGATGATACTTTGAAAGTAGATTACAGCGATGACGAAGATTACTATACATTTCATTGTGTGAAAAGTGACAGTAAATAAATGAAAAAGACATAAATGGTGAAGGGAGGGAAGAGCCCATGAAAAAGAAAATGTGGTTTGTGCTGTGTATCATGACAAGTGTCCTGCTGACAACTGCCTGTGGAGAGAAAAAAGAACCTGGAGAAGAAAAAAAAGAAACAGCTGTGCAGACAGAAACAACCATGCAGACAGAAACAGCCGTGCAGACAGAAACAGAATCTGATCAGGACTTCCAGGGCAGAGAAAGTCTGAAACTTGGTTTATTTACTGTGTATTATCCGGAAGAATGGAAGTACGACAAAGAAAGAATGCAGGAAGATGATGATTACTCTTACGTCAGATTTTTTGATGGAGAAACAGCAGATGATTCCGGGAACAGCATTTATATAGAAGCAACAAAAGAAGATGCATATAAATACCGGAAGGGTCTGATTGCCTTCGGTGTGGATTTAAAGGAATATGCGGAAGGAAAAGCAGAGACTGTATCAATAGGGAATGCAGAATATGCGGTAATGCCGGAAAATGATTCCGGAAGGTGCACGTATATGTATCGCCATGAGCAGTCAGGTACGTCTTATGATATCAGAGTAGAAGGAGAGGCAGCAAGTGATTCTGTCAAAGAATTGCTGGAAGGCATTGTGATGGAATTAAAAGATGAAGGAAATGAAGACGCACCGTGGCCATGGGAGGGAGAGCCTGTTGAGCCTGTATTGACAGAACAGATGGTAGGTTTTTATACGATCGTTCCGGAATATATACCATTTAAAGAAGCACAGGGTGTCATGCAGATTATGGATCACCAGTTTGTAAAACATGACGATCAGGTATACCATTTGCTGGAGAATAAGCTGGATACGTACAAGTATTCAGAAAGTGGACTCGAATTTGTTTCCTCAATGGAACTGGAAAGAGATTGTGAATATCTCTCCGGGGACAACAGCGGAATGCTGTATCTTTCACCGGGAATCCAGGATGTGATTGGTGTAAAAGACGGCAAAAAGGTGCTTCAGACAACGATAGACGGCGATTTGAATATGCATCCGTCCGGAGAATGGGGAATCAGTTTCTGGGTGAACAGCGATACGCAGAAGATTGCGAATCAGGGCGGTAACCTGACAGCTGAACCGTGGATACTGACCGGATTAAATAAAGATGATGAACGCAAGGGACCATTTTCTATGATAGATGACGTCCAGATCACAAATGACCATATTATGGTTGCCGGTTCCATGGCTGCGGAAGACGGAGGCACAAAAATTATTGTCTATGATTATGAAGGCAATCAGCTTTTGGAATTAGGCGGAGCTGACATTGGTTCTCCAGACAGGCTTGGTTCCATCACGGGTATGGCAGAAACAGAAAATGGTTTTGTAGCGGCAGACGGAAATATGCGGAAAATACAATTCTGGGCAAAAGACGGAACCCATGTGGGTGCCATTTCTACAGATGATATATTTGGCGTCAGTTATCCATGGCTGGAAGATATGCAGCTTTTAGATGATGGCTCTCTTTTGATCCTGCTGACACAGCAGCGAGAGGACGGATCAGCAAATGAACTGATGTTTTTCAGACTGACAGGATTCTGAAAAAAGCAGAAAGATTATAATTATACTTTTTAGTGCAGTTGATTTTCAAAAGGAGGAAAAGAAGATGAAAAAGGGTAGAATATTGAGACTGATGTTTATTCTGGCAGTGACAACTATTATGATCGCTGCAACAGCAGTGGTTGCAAGTGCAGCGACAGTTAACAAAAATGATGCAGATTATAAGTATTCCAAGACATACGACAACGGTGTGAAGATATCCTTTACAACAGATGTTTTCGGCAAGAAGGTTGTTGACGACAGCGTTTTTTGCAGAATAGAGCTGCCAGATGGTGCAAACTATAAAGAATTTAGTGTCTCTAACGAAATCATTAAAAGTGGTAAAGCTTTCGTAGATTACACGCACCTAAGAGACAGATATCCAGTAGAAATCAAACAGAAGTGGGTGACCAATGGGAACGTTTCATACGGAATGATTGGATTAAGTGCAGGAGGCGGCCTGTACCTAGGAACCTTTAAGCTGAAAGTTTATGTAGAAACTCCAGATAAAGATGAAATGATAGAAGTTGCATTTCTCAGCGATTTCGCAGCTCGTCCAGTTGATATGAAGATTACTACGTATCCTAACAAATTCAATATCAACTCAATAAATGTAAGTGCTGCAGACAGCGGAAGAACTTCTCGTCTGGAAGTAGTTGGAGTAAACAAAAATTTTGCAACAATTATAAATGGCTGGAATGATGGCAAGTGCATTAAAGCAAAAGGAATGAAACCTAAAAAGAAATACACTTTCAAGTTCTATGGAAAACTAAAAGTAGATAATCCTGCTCTTGATGCACCTGACGGTATAACTGTTGAGGGAAATCCGGCGGTATTCAAAAATGTTGAAATGGGACCTGCAGTAAAACCGGTAATCAAGTCCATAAAAGTTTCAAATGTAAAGGTAACAAAGTATTTCAATTACAGCGAGTGGAGATATAAATATAAGACAAAGTTCACAGTTACCGTAACTCTTGGCAAGAAGCCAAAAGGTGCCAAGGGTATTCAGTTGACAACAACTGTTCAGGGAATTTCCTCATATAAGACAATTAAAGGAAAAAAGAACACCTTCACAGCGAATTTTAATTGGGATGCACCGGTAAGCTTAAAGGGCAGAACAGCAAGCTTCAAGGTTAAGACTTACAACAATGCCAAGTACAAAGCTTACAGCTATGACTCAAAGCCTAAGAAGTTAAAGATCAAATAGGCATAGTATACAGATCTACCGGAAATATGTCATCTGATGTGAAAGTCACAGTTATGGAAAAATGTCAGTAAAAATTCCTATGGAAAAAATAAAACATATATTCCATAGAAGAAAAGTAGGAGAACGAATATAATGATCCCAAGTTGTTTGAAGGAGGAGATCATTATGAGTAGTCAAAGAAAGGCAGAAGCTGTGGCATCAGAGAATATCGTAACAACAGAGACATCCAGTCTGAGTGATCTTTGGAAAAAAGAGGATTGGCTGGCAGTATGGATCGGATTTATCATCATCGCAGTCGGTGCTGTGGCCGTGATCACAGGAGCATTTGATTTTAACGCTGCAAAATTCAGCACCTGGGGTCATGGAACAAGTTTTTTTGAACAGGTAAACGCAGGATTTTTCGGAAAACTGATCCTGACAGTGGCTGTACTTGGAGTACTGTTTACTGTTGGAAACCACCTGAAGGGATTATCCGTTAAAAAATACCTTCCGGCATTTCTGGGACTGTTTCTTCTGGCAGTTCTGGTAAGATTTATCAGTGCCGAATATACCTTGAACCGCTACTTGGAATGGGCATTTTTTGCAATCCTGATCGGAATTCTGGTATCCAACACCATCGGAGTACCGGCATGGCTGAAGCCGGCGATCCAGACAGAATTTTATATCAAAGTCGGACTGGTGATCATGGGATTTTCCGTACTGTTTTCCAATATTGTTAATTTTGGACTTTACGGACTGGGGATTGCATGGATCGTAACACCGATTGTCATTCTTTTCATGTGGTGGTTCGGAACCAGGGTTTTAAAAATTGACAATAAACCGTTTGTCATTACCCTGGCAACCGCAACCTCTGTGTGCGGAACGTCCGCAGCGATCGCAGTCGGAGCAGCAAGTAAAGCAAAGAAAAATGACCTTTCACTTACTGTATCTATATCAATCATTTTTACAGTACTGATGATGGTATTTGAGCCGGTGCTGATCCGTGTAACTGGTCTTGGAGAGCTGATAGGCGGTGCCCTGATCGGTGGTACTGTCGATTCAACCGGAGCAGTAACCGTAGCAGGTACTGCACTTGGTGAAACAGCACAGACGGCTGCAGTCCTTGTAAAATCCATCCAGAATATCCTGATCGGATTTATCGCATTTGCAGTTGCAGTATTTTTTGCAACAAAAGTTGAAAATAATGGAGAAAACAGCAGAAAAATCGGGGTATCCGAAATCTGGTACAGACTTCCGAAATTTATCCTTGGATTTTTTGCCGCTTCCTTAATCGCATCTTTTATAGCAGTTCCGGCATTCGGAAAAGAGAGCGTTTCATCCATCAACAGCGTACTGGATCAGTATAAAAACTGGGCATTTGTTCTGGCATTTACAAGTATCGGACTGGAAACAAATTTTCGTGAGATCAAAGAACAGTTCCAGGGCGGAAAACCACTGACACTTTATGTGGTTGGACAGTTGTTTAACATTGTTCTGACTTTTGCGGCAGTATATCTGCTGCTGAGCGGAAAATTCTTCCCGCTGCCAAATCTGGCATTATAAGGAGATGCAGACTATGAAGAAAAAAACAGGAAAAAAGAAAAATCTGTTTTCTGTCGTAAATTATACCGTTCTGGTGCTGACGGTCATTGCAGCCGTTTATATCATGGCAAATGGTCTGGGACTGATCGACAGCCTGGACTTTGGGGCAGGGGCATATTATTATGCGGATATTCCTCAGTTTGCAAAATATGTAGATGGATCCTGCTACACATCACCGGTTTCCATGTGGGCGCTCATTGCACTGTTCCTGATCTGGGGATTCTTCATGTATAAACTCTGGGGATGGATTGAGAAAAAAGATAAGTAAAAATAAAACCTGATAAAAAGCCTGCCGCAGAGGATGCGGCGGGCTTTTTCAATTCGCAGATATTGATTGGGAGAAAACGGTTGCCTTGGAGGTGTTTTGTCGTTATCATAAAAAAAACGGCAATTTTTCAGATTGCCGATTGATGCAGGAGGAACGGAAATGCCGCCAGGACAGAAGAAACAAAAACGTTGACAAACATCACACATAGAGTTATCATAACTACATAAAGGTTCTGAAACAAATCTAAATTCATTGCCGTTCGGCAGGAAAATCCAGAAAAGAGACCTGCACGAAGCGGCAGAAACAGGAATCATGCAACCATAGCAGCTTCGTGCAAAAAACAGAAGAAAAGGAGCGAAGCCTATGGGAGAAAAAGACATTACGGAAAAGATACTGGAAGATTATAATGATGTGTTTGCGGATATTATAAACGGATTACTGTTTCAGGGTGAGCAGAGAGTGTTGCCGGAAACACTGGAAAATATATCCGTTCATTCGCAATATAAAGCAGACGATGAGAAAATGCATGAGCTGGAAAGAGATGTGGCAAAATACTGGAAAGAAAAAGAAGTACAGCTTGCAGTCTGTGGGATTGAAAATCAGAGTAGGATTGAGAAAAACATGCCGTTTCGCATTATAGGGTATGATGGGGCGGCGTACCGCAGCCAGCTGCAGCAGGAAAGAAGCAAGATTTTGCCGGTAGTGACAATCGTGCTGTATTTTGGAACGGACAGACATTGGAGAAGCGGAAAAAATATCAAATCTCTGATGGAAATACCGACAGGTCTGGATGAATTTGTGAGTGATTATCAGATCAAAGTGTTTGAAGTCGCCTGGCTGAGTGAAGAGCAGATCCGTCGATTTCGAAGTGATTTTCGGATTGTGGCAAACTTTTTTGTAAACAAAAGAAAAAACAAGAACTATATACCGGATGATCCGACAGAAATACAGCATGTAGATGAAGTGCTGAAACTTTTGCAGGTCATGACCGGAGATGCAAGGTATAAAAGAATTTTTGGCAAAAAGAAGGAAGGAGTGCACAGTATGTGTGATGTAGCAGAAAGATTAGAAAAAATAGGATGGGAGAAGGGACAAATGGAAGGACAAATAGAAGGAAAAATACTGGTATATAAAAATCTGCGCAGGGAAGGATTTGACGAGAAAGAAGCCAGAAGACTTACAGAGCTGCCAGAAGATATGACTCTGGAACAGTAATATTGCGGTATCAGAACGGATAGTAAAATGAGCGTGCTCCCCACCCACTGCTTATTACTTTTCGCAATTGAAGCAGGGGACTTACCTGATTTGGTTAAATAAAAATTTACAACCACCCATCTAGTGTGATAAAATGTGAAAGAATTATGATGAAAAAAGTCGAAAAACAGAGAAATTTCAATAACCTATAAAAGAGAGGAAGCACAAATGATCACTGTAAAAACCTATCGTGGACACATTCGCAACTGGAAAGAACTTTGTGAGGAACTGGCAGTCGATGCAGCACTGCCAAGAGAAGAAAAAGAGCAGGAAATTCTGGTAAAAGCATACCAGAAATGGGGAGGCGAGATGGCAGACCATATCTATGGTATGTTTGCTTTTGCCCTGTGGGATGAAGAGGAGAAAAAGCTGTTCTGCTTAAGAGATCAGTTTGGAACAAAACCGTTCTATTATTACCAGACAGAAGATGGCAGTCTCCTGTACGGCACCATGATCCGTGACATCATCGGACAGCCGGGATTTAAAAAAGAGCTGAATGAAGAGATGCTCCAGATCTATATGAGCCTGACCTATGGTGCCGGTGAGGATACCTTTTTCAAAGGTCTGAAAAAGCTTCTGCCGGGACGTTATCTGATCTGGAAGGATGGAAAAGTGGAAATTCACAGATACTGGACTCCAAAGTTTCAGCCGGACGAGAGCAAATCTCTGGAAGACTGGGCAGATGAGATCCATTCTACGCTGAAATCCATCATGCCGGAAGTAAAGACAGAGGACGAAACCGTAGAATCTTTCCTGTCAAGTGGGGTGGATTCTTCCTATGTACTGGCAATGTCAGATGCAAAGATGTCCGATTCCTGCGGTTATGATGAAGAACGATTTGATGAGTCACGTCTTGCAAAAAAGACAGCGGAACTTCTCGGAAGAGAACATTCTGTCTGCAAGATCACACCACAGCAGTATTTTGATATCGTACCATATGTTATGTACAATATGGAACAGCCGCTTGGAGATGCATCTGCGATCGTATTTACCATTGCCTGCAATGCAACCGCAGAACACACGAAGATTTGCTATTCCGGAGAAGGTGCGGATGAATTCTTCGGTGGTTACAATATGTACCGCAATGCAGAACGTTACGGTGAAAATCTGAAGACATTTTATGTCGGCAATACAAACATCATGAAGGAAGATGAAAAGAAGAAAATCCTCAAACACTACAATCCGGAAGTTCTTCCGATCAATCTTACGCATGAAATCTACAAAGAGACGGAAGGTCTTGATCCGCTTACAAAAATGTCCGATGTTGATATTCAGATCTGGCTGGAAGGCGATATCTATCTGAATGTAGATAAGATGAGTACCGCAGCAGGGCTGGAAATCCGTATGCCGATTACAGACCGCCGGATCTTTGATATTGCATCAAGAATGCCGTCCCGTTTTAAAGTCAACGAAGAGCAGAACAAAGTGGCATTCCGTACCGCAGCAGCAAAAGTACTCCCGGAAGAGATCGCATTCCGTAAGAAACTGGGATTCATTGTGCCGATTCGTATCTGGATGGCCGATGCAAGATACAATCAGGATGTACAGCGTCTGTTCCACAGTGAGATCGCAGAGAAATTCTTTGATGTAGATGCGATCAACGAGATTTTCGATGACTATGTAGGAGGTAATTCCGATAACTGGAGAAAAGTATGGACGATTTATACCTTCCTTGTATGGTATGAAGAATATTTTGTAAAAAGATAATCCTTAAATGACATTTTTCCCCCTGTCTTCTGGTAAAAGCAGAAATGATAAGCTGGTTTTATCAGAAAAAGAAAGACCTGTATTAAATGGAAAAACTCCATGAAATACAGGTCTTTTGACTCTGGCATCCTATTGTGTTTTCAGGATTTTGTTTTTTACATTCTTTTACTTCATAGAAGCTACTTTATCGAACTCATCCTGAACTTCTCTGGAAGGAGCCGGTGTCAGGAGACTTACGATTACGTTTACTGCAAGACCAAGAAGGAATGCAGGAAGCAGTTCGTAAATACCAAGTGCACCGCCCATCGGACGGATCAGAAATTTCCATACAAATACCATAACGCCGCCGCTGACCATTCCGCAGAGAGCACCCTGGAATGTGGAGCGTTTCCAGAACAGTGCCAGCAGAACAAGCGGTCCAAAGGAAGCACCAAAGCCTGCCCATGCAAAGGATACGATCTGGAAAACAGAACTGTCCGGGTTACGTGCGATAAATACACCGATCAGTGCGATAACAAGAACGGTGATACGTGCGATCAGCATACCGGTCTTTTCGCTCATGTCTTTCATAAATACTTCTTTCAGAATGTTCTGAGAAGCACTGGAAGAAGCAGCAAGCAGCTGAGAGTCCGCAGTTGACATGGTAGCTGCCAGAATACCGGCGAGGATCAGTCCGGCAATGATCGTTGCCAGAACACCATGTTTGGAGATCAGATCTGAAACAACCAGAATGATGGTTTCCGGATCTTTTAAAGTCGGCAGGACACCGGCTTTTGTCATAGCATTTCCAATCACACCGATAAATACGGAAACAGCCATGGAGATCACAACCCAGACGGTTGCAACCCTTCTGGAGAGTTTCAGTTTGTTTGCATCACCGATCGCCATAAAACGAAGCAGTACGTGAGGCATACCGAAATATCCAAGTCCCCATGCCAGTGTAGAGAAAATCTGCAGCAGGCTGTAAGGAGAAGCTGTTCCGGTAGCGACATCGTGCGTGTGCGTCAGGCTGAAGTATCCGGCCATGGATTTTGCATTATCCATAACGGCACTGAAACTGCCGACTTTGCTGATACCAAAACCAAATACAACAACGATCGCGATCGTCATAACAATACTCTGGACAAAGTCTGTCGTACTTGCTGCGAGGAATCCGCCCAGTGTGGTGTAAGCTACGATAACGATTGCACTGATCAGCATTGCCGGCAGATAATCCATTCCGAACAGGTTTGCAAACAGCTTGCCGCAGGCTGCAAATCCGGAAGCTGTATAAGGTACAAAGAAAATGATGATCAGCAGTGCTGCAATCACGGAAAGAATACGTTTGTTATCTCTGTAACGGTTGGAAAAGAACAGAGGCAGTGTCGTAGAATTTCCGCAGACATGCGTATAATTACGAAGTCTCTTGGCAACAACAAGCCAGTTTACATAAGTTCCGATTGCCAGTCCGATTGCAGTCCACGCTGCATCAGCCGTACCGGACAGGTAAGCAACGCCAGGCAGTCCCATCAGCAGCCAGCTGCTCATGTCAGAGGCCTCGGCACTCATGGCGGTGACGAGCGGTCCCAGTGTACGTCCGCCGAGATAGAAGTCATCTGTGGTCTGATTCTGTTTTGCCAGAACCGCACCGATACCTACCATCGCAGCCAGGTAGACCAGGATTGTGATCAACATTAGAATCTGTGTTACATCCATTTTAAATCCTCCCTAAGTTTCTGCAGTTTGATGTTGTCATTCACATATGCGGAAAATGAAACATCCGGTTTATGATTAACGTTCCGTACGGAAGAGCAGTCGAAGCAGTCTTTGTACGGATTGTTTGTCAGTTGAGACTTTAACACAGTGCAGTGTCAGCGACTCAAAATGACACTATAAACCAAATATTAACATAATTTAGGCGAGGCTACAATAATAAAATACTAAAAACCTGTTATAAAAAGCCCGATATTTAAAAAAGTTACGGTCAGAGCGGTAATCCAAAGAACGATATTCAGGCGTCTGCTGTTTGCATATCTGCCCATTACTCTTTTAGAAGAAGTCAGACAGATCTGTGTGAAGATCGTAATCGGGAGTTGAACGGCAAGCAGCATCTGTGAATAGATGAGTCCCTGGAACGGCGAAGAAATAAACAAAATGATCACAGCAGCCGGAACCATTGTCACCAGAATCCCCAGTTTTGTTTCTTTACTGGAAGTATCATAAGGCTTGTTAAAAATTCCGGAAAAAATCGTACCGCCTGCCATTCCGGCTGTGATGCTTGAAGAAATCCCGGAGAGCAGCAGAGCGACTGCAAAGACCAGTGATGCCATATTTCCAAGCAGAGGAGCGAGCATAGAACCGGTGACTGCAAGATCGTCAACAGTCGTTCCATTTCCATTCTGATAAAAACTTGCTGCCGCCATCAGGATCATGGCACTATTGATCGCCCAGCCAATGATCATGGAAAACAGCGTGTCACGGAATTCATATTTCAGCTGCTTTTGAATTACAGCATCATCCGCAAGAGACCACTGGCGGCTCTGAATGATTTCAGAATGCAGAAACAGATTGTGCGGCATCACAACCGCACCGAGCACACTCATGATGACCGGCATGGAGTGAGCAGGAAACGAAGGCTTTATCCAGCCGATGGCAGCCTGTTTCCAGTCGATTCCTGCGATGCAGATCTCAAATAAAAATGAAAATCCGATCAGCGAGACAAAAAGAATGATCAATTTTTCAATCCGCCGGTAGGCATTGGTAAACGTACAGAACAAAACGATCACGAGAATCAGCAGACTGCCTGGTTTGATCGGGATTGAAAAAAGCATCTGCAGAGCGATTGCACCGCCCAGGATTTCCGCCATAGCTGTGGCAATCGAAGCAAGCATTGCCGTAGACAGAATGATGTTCTTGAGAATTCGGTTGATGTATGTGCTGGCAGCCTCCGAAAGACAAAGTCCGGTAACAATGCCGAGATGGGCGGCATTATGTTGCAGAAGGATCAGCATGATCGTGGAGAGCGTGACCATCCACAGAAGCTGATAGCCATACCCAGAACCGGCGGCAATGTTCGAAGCCCAGTTCCCGGGATCGATAAAACCGACCGTGACCAGAAGTCCCGGACCAATGTACTTAAGAAAATTTAGTGGCTGCTTTTTGTGTTTCTGTATCATAAAATACTTCCCCTTTTCCACTTCTTTAAAAGAATATGCCCATTTTTGCAGAACAGTGAGCAGATTCCCTCAGAATCTTGTTGCAGGTATCATATAGCAGTACCTGTAGTTTTATGAAGTTAGTTATAACTAACTCTGTGCATTTATTATATGCAGAGAAACGGAAGCTTGTCAAAAGAATATTCGCTTGTTGCGAAAAATAGACGAAAACCGTATAATTATCAGGTAGATAATTTAAATGAAATTTTCCGGACGGAGCCTTAAATGTTATGAGCAAGTAGAAAAGCGGATTGCGAATATCCGCTTGACAATATATAGAATGAAAAGGAAGGAAAACAAAAAATATGGTTACAGGGGAATTAAAAAATAAAGTAGACGGTTTATGGGAAATTTTCTGGACAGGCGGACTGACAAATCCGCTCGATGTGATCGAACAGATGACCTATCTTATGTTTATCCGCGATCTGGATGATTCGGATAACGTACATATGAAAGAAAGCATTATGCTTGGTCTGCCATATAAAAGCATATTTGAAGAAAACGTAACAATCGGAGACAGAAAAGTTCCGGGGAATCAGCTCAAGTGGAGCGTATTTCACGATTTTCCGGCTCAGAAAATGTATGCAAATATGCAGGAAAATGTGTTCCCGTTTATCAAAAATCTTCATGGAGATAAAGAGAGTGCCTATGCAAAATATATGGGAGATGCGATCTTTAAAGTGCCGACACCGGTCATGCTGGATAAGATCGTGACCGCCATGGATGAAATCTACGAAAAAATGGAGCAGTTAAGAAGTGAAGATGTCCGGGGAGATATTTACGAGTATCTGCTTTCAAAACTGGCAACTGCCGGTGTAAACGGACAGTTCCGTACACCGCGTCATATCATAAAAATGATGGTAGAAATGATGGATCCAAAAGCCGATGACCTGATCTGCGACCCGGCCTGCGGTACCTCCGGATTTCTGGTAGAGTCCAGTGAATATCTGCGAAAAAAGAAAAAAGCAGAAGTTCTGTTTAATGCAAAAAACAAGGAACACTATATGAATCATATGTTCCACGGCTACGATATGGACAGAACGATGCTGCGTATCGGAGCAATGAACATGATGACACACGGTGTCAGCAATCCAAATATCGAATATCGAGACAGTCTTTCCGACCAGAACGAAGATAAAGAAAAATACAGCCTGATCCTGGCAAATCCACCATTCAAAGGAAGCCTGGATTATGATATTGTATCGGCAGATCTTCTGAAAGTCTGCAAAACCAAAAAGACAGAACTCCTTTTCCTGACACTGTTTGTAAGAATGTTAAAAACAGGCGGAAGATGTGCGTGCATCGTACCGGATGGCGTACTTTTCGGTTCGTCCAAAGCCCATAAAGATATCCGGAAAGCAATCGTGGAAGAACAGCGACTGGAAGCAGTGATTTCCATGCCGTCCGGTGTGTTCAAACCATATGCCGGAGTTTCTACAGCGATCCTGGTCTTTACGAAAACCGGGCATGGCGGAACAGACAAAGTGTGGTTCTATGATATGAAAGCAGATGGACGCAGCCTGGATGACAAACGTTCTGAAGTCAAAGAAAACGATATTCCGGATATCATCGCAAGATTTAAAAATCTGGAAGCAGAAAATGACCGTAAACGAACTGACCAGTCATTTTTTGTAGAAAAACAGGAAATCGTAGACAATGCCTATGACCTTTCCATCAACAAGTACAAAGAAATAGAATACATTCCGGTAGAATATCCGCCAACATCTGAGATTATGGCAAATTTACGGGCACTGGAAAAAGAAGTACAGGAGAGCATGGCAGAACTTGAAAAAATGTTAGGAGATGAGATGGCATGAAAATAGAACATATCGCAATGTATGTAAAAGATCTCGAAAAAACAAAAACATTTTTTGAAATCTATCTGAATGCCAGAGCAAACGCTGGTTATTACAATCCGAAAACAGACTTTCGCTCTTACTTCCTTTCCTTTGACGATGGGGCAAGACTGGAAATTATGAATAAGCCGCAGATGCAGGATTCTCCGAAAGCCCTGACACAGACCGGATATATTCACATTGCATTCAGCGTCGGAAGCAAAGAAAAAGTAGATGAGTTGACAGCAAAATTAAAAGAAGATGGCTATGAAATCATCAGCGGTCCACGGATAACCGGAGACGGATATTACGAGAGTTGCGTAGTGGGAATCGAAGGCAACCAGATCGAGATTACTGTGTAGCAAAGTGATTTTCACGCTCCACACAGCTAAAATATAGAATATCAACAGAGCAAATCCCACGAGTGTAAAATTAACTTTGTGGGTTTTGCTCAATCCATTTTTGAATGGTTTTTAAATCAATTTTTAAAGCAGTAGCAATTTGCTCAACAGACAAGCCAAGATCAACTAAGGAAAGAGCATCTTCCCTTTTAATATTTTCGGTAGCTGTTTTGATACCATCAGCTACCCCAGCCTCATATTCCGCCTTACGGAGTTTGCGTTCTTCCAGTTCTTTATCATATTCAAATATACTCATGGAGATCACCTCTGCTTTGTTTACACGAAGAAAGTCGGAAAGAATGTTGTCATGTATACATTCATTGACAGCCAGTTTGACTGCTTCATTCAGTTCAAAATCCTTCGCGTATCTGCGTACATAATTTACATATTGTGCATATTCTTTTAAAGTTTGACATTGTTCCATCAGTTCTTTATTGTGTCCCTCATTGATATTCAGTGTCAGAACTTCCAGTTCTAGCTTTGGATCACCGACAGTACCTCCTTTGGCAGGAGTGTACAAAAATGCGGTAGATATGCAGTCTGCTAATCGGTCAACATTTGAAATTCCTGCTTTTTTATTAATTTGAAAGAAAAGCATGAATTTTCGAAATGTGAAATAGATTAATAGACGGCACAATGCCAAGAACGTTAAGAAAATATGCTTTTCCACTATACTAACATATAACTCTTTTTAAATCAATAGAAAATGAAAAATATTAAAAAGACAACATAAACAATAAGCAACTGCAACAAAACAAAGGAAACGGCTTGCACAAGGAACTGAAAAATGTTATTCTGAAAGAAAGTATGTACATGGAAACAAGAAACAGTAAAACAGAGATGCCTTTATTTATTATTTTTTAAGGTAAAGGGCGAGAAATTCATATTTGCAGTGCAGATAAAACTGCAAGGTAAATGTGGGGTTGTAGGAGAAAATAGGATGGAAAAAATTAAATTAACTGATATATGCAATCCTAAGCAGTGGAAAACTATTCCGACAAGCGAATTACTCGAGAATGGTTATCCTGTTTATGGTGCAAATGGAATAATTGGGTATTATAGTGAATTTAATCATAAGAACCCAGTTATTACAGTTACCTGTAGAGGAGCAACCTGTGGAACAATAAATATAACGGTTCCTAAATCTTATGTAACAGGAAATGCAATGTGTTTAGATGATATGAGAAGTGATATATATATGGAATATTTATATTACTGTCTTAAACATTACAATTTTAATAATGTGATTAGCGGGTCGGCACAACCGCAAATTACAAGACAAGGCATGGAAAAAATTTATGTTACTATCGGGTCTCATAATGAACAAATGGATATAGTTGATAAACTCAAGAAAGTTGAAAATGTGATTGGCTTAAGAAAACGAGAGTTAAAGCAGCTGGACACCCTGGTCAAATCCCGATTTGTCGAACTATTTGGAGATCCAGTAATCAATAGCCGGGGGTGGAAGAAAGCATTAATCGGTGATGATTGTTTTGTTACTAAGTTAGCAGGATTTGAATACACTCAGTATATTAATTATGAAGACTCTGGTGATGTAGTTATGGTTAAGGCTCAGAATGTAAAGAATGGTAAGCTGAATCGTAAGGAACTTTCTTTTGTTTCAAATGAAGTTTCTGACTCATTACCAAGATCTCAGCTTGCACCAGGAGATGTTGTAATGACTTATGTCGGAGCAAATATTGGTGATGTTGCAATTATAGATAATGAGTACAAATATCATTTAGCTCCTAATGTTGCCAAGATACGTCCTGATTCGGAAAGATATAATTCAATATATTTCATGTATATGTTAATGTTGTTAAATGCATACATTGTAAAAAATTCAGCAGATACAGCAAAGGCTGCTTTAGGAATGGAGAGAATAAGAAAATTGAATGTATTTGTACCCCCAATGGAACTTCAAAACCAATTCGCAGACTTTGTTACATCCATTGACAAATCAAAATCTAAGATTCAAAAATCCTTAGAAGAGACGCAGTTATTATTTGACAGTCTGATGCAGAAGTATTTTGGATGAAAAGGGTGATGAAATGGCAAAAATGACAGTATATCATGGTGGATATATGGCAGTGGAACATCCGGAAATCCGAAAGGGACGTAATACAAAGGATTTTGGGACAGGCTTTTATTGCACAATTATCAAAGAACAGGCTCAGAGATGGGCAAAACGTTATGATACTAAGATTGTTTCTATTTATGATGTGCGTTTAGATTCTTCATTAAAAATCAAAGATTTCCGGGAAATGACAGATGAATGGTTGGATTTCATTATTAATTGTCGGGCAGGAAAAACACATGACTATGATATTGTAATCGGAGCGATGGCAGATGATCAGATTTACAACTATATTTCTGATTATATGGATGGCTCGATCACGAGAGAGCAGTTCTGGGTGCTGGCAAAGTTTAAATATCCGACACATCAGATAAACTTTTGCTCTAAAGAAGCACTGAAATGTCTGGAATACAGGGGATTTGAGGTGGTTAAGTGATGGAAAATGGAAGAGAATCCAGAAAGGACAATGATTTATTTTTTACCTGTGCATTGATTGATTATATTGCAAGAAAAACGAAAAATACCAGGGCAGATGTTGTTAATACATTGGGAAAGAAGCGTCTGGAAAAGATTTATGATCTGGCGGATATTTACCATAGTGATAACATTGACCGGGTAAGTGAAGATTTTATTGAAGAAGCTCAGATTAAACAGGGAAATTTTGATAATGTTGGAGAATGTCAGTATGCAATCCCTACATACTGGGATATTGGAAAAGTCTATAAACGCCTTATAAAACAGGTTGCGGAAAAAGAAAAAATAGAAACAATTGACGCACTGATTAAAGTTTACAATTCTTTTCTGAGTGAGAAAATAGATGATTATAACAGCAGCGTTTATTATGAGAATCCATCATATCTTTTCGAATGTTACGAGGAAAATAAGATTCTTTAGGAAAAATCTGCTATACTTTCTGCAAAAACAGGAGTGCAGAAAAATGGAAAATCAGATTTATAATATTTTAAATGATATGGCGGAATTTTTGAATGTAATGCAGATGAAAAAGCTTCAGAAAGTACTGATTTATCACTTGAATGAAGCGAAACAGGTACAGGAAGAGATTTCAAATGAGAAATATCTGGAAATGTTTTTGACGGCAAAACAGATTGAGGGGTGTTCAGACAGGACAATTCAATATTATCGTGTAACGATTGAGCATATGCTGAAAAGAATCACGATACCACTGCGTCAGATTGCGACGGAGGATATTCGGCAGTATTTGATTGATTATCAGAAAATCAACAACTGTGGAAAAGTGACAATAGATAATATTCGTCGCAATTTATCCAGTTTCTTTTCATGGCTGGAGGAAGAGGATCATATTTTAAAAAGTCCGGTGAAACGTATCCACAAAATCAAGACGAAAACGGTAGTAAAAGAAGTCATTTCCGATGAGAGCATTGAGATTTTGCGTGATAATTGCAAGGAAAAGCGTGATCTTGCTATTATAGATCTACTTTTTTCAACCGGAATGAGAGTCGGTGAACTGGTAAATCTGGATATTGCAGATATTGATTTCAATGAAAGAGAATGTATTGTATACGGAAAAGGTGATAAAGAACGCAGGGTATATTTTGATGCAAGAGCAAAACTTCATTTACAGAATTATTTAAAATGCCGGACTGACGATAATCCGGCACTATTTGTGACGCTTAATGATCCGCATAAACGCCTGAAAATCAGTGGAGTGGAAATACGATTGAGACAATTAGGGCGAGAATTAAAATTAGAGAGAATCCATCCGCATAAATTCCGTCGAACTATGGCAACACGAGCCATAGATAAGGGAATGCCGATTGAACAAGTGCAGAAATTGCTGGGACATCAGCAAATCGACACTACGATGCAGTATGCAATGGTCAATCAAAGCAATGTAAAAACATCCCATAGACGCTTCATAGCCTGAGCAAATTTTACGCTGTTCATATTTGCAGTGCAGATAAAACTGCAAGGTAAATGTGGGGTTGTAGGAGAAAATAGGATGGAAAAAATTAAATTAACTGATATATGCAATCCTAAGCAGTGGAAAACTATTCCGACAAGCGAATTACTCGAGAATGGTTATCCTGTTTATGGTGCAAATGGAATAATTGGGTATTATAGTGAATTTAATCATAAGAACCCAGTTATTACAGTTACCTGTAGAGGAGCAACCTGTGGAACAATAAATATAACGGTTCCTAAATCTTATGTAACAGGAAATGCAATGTGTTTAGATGATATGAGAAGTGATATATATATGGAATATTTATATTACTGTCTTAAACATTACAATTTTAATAATGTGATTAGCGGGTCGGCACAACCGCAAATTACAAGACAAGGCATGGAAAAAATTTATGTTACTATCGGGTCTCATAATGAACAAATGGATATAGTTGATAAACTCAAGAAAGTTGAAAATGTGATTGGCTTAAGAAAACGAGAGTTAAAGCAGCTGGACACCCTGGTCAAATCCCGATTTGCAGAGATGTTTGGGGATCCTATTAGGAACCCTAAAGGATGGAAAGTTGTAACTATAGGTGATATCGTTACAGAAGTTAGATATGGTACAAGCAAACCGGCAGTTGAGGGTGGTAAATATCCTTATTTGAGAATGAACAATCTAACTGCTGATGGACACTTGGATTTGAATGATTTGAAATATATTGATATTTCGGATGATGAAGTAGAAAAGTGTGTAGTTAGAAAAGGCGATGTTCTGTTTAATAGAACTAATAGTATTGATCTGGTTGGAAAAACTGCTGTATTTGATTTGCAGGATGATATGGTTATTGCAGGGTATATTATTCGCGTAAGGCTTAATGAAAAAATATTGCCAGAAGTATTGTCGCAATATATGAACCTTGAAGCATTAAAAGATATTTTACGTTCTATGGCAAAGGGAGCTGTAAATCAAGCCAATATCAATGCACAAGAGTTACAGAGTATTAGAGTTTATGTACCAGATATTGAGTTACAAAAACAGTTTGTTGAGATGAAAGATCAAGTTGACAAATCAAAATAATACAAAGTTTGCTCATATGTTCATACGATAAAAAATGCAATATAATATGTAAATATATAAAAATTCACACAATAAAAGTAACGTTTTGCAAAATAAAGCAACAAATAGCTTGAAAGAAAAGAGAAGGATTGATATAATGCACATGGGTATTAATACCCAAGGTGCTACTTCACAATTGACGTGAATGGCGGTTTGCTTTTTACGGAGAGTTTATAGCTTCGATTACATAGATTACTTAATCAGAAAATATGTATGGAGGAACTCGCTTATGCTAACAATCGGTGACTTGATTGCAGTAATTAGTCTCTGCTTAACCAGTTTTGGTCTTGGCTATACGATTGGTGCGAATAGCAATAAGACCGAAAAAAAATAACCGCCCCAGTCTGCAAACTAAGCGGTTATTTTTAACCTAATAAACATCAGGCGAACCGTCATGGTAGCACCTTTTTGTATTTAAATATAAACTGTCTGTATCATAGCACAAAACGACTTTTGTGTCAAATTATCAGCAGAATCTTAAGCGGCTATTATAAGCGATTCATCAGATCTTTCTGATTACAACAGATGTCCCGTTTGCAATGACTCCGATTACATTATTGGAAAACATATTGTAGTCAATGTCAATGCCAATGACTGCATTTCCACCCAATGCAGCTGATTTTTTGATCAGTTTATCCATGGCAGCGTGCCTTGCTGTCTCGAGCTTTTCCTCGAATATCCCGGATTGCACGCCAAAGAAATCAGCAAACGAAGAAGTAAATTCTGAAAGAAATCCGGTGCCAAGAACTACTTCACCGGCGACAATTCCAAGGTAAGATACGATTTCATAACCTTCAAACTGAAATCCGGTTGTTACCATGTGGTGTTTTTCGCGATAATCCAGCTCTTTTTTTTCGTTTTCTGCCCGTTGTATTTCTTCTTTTTTTGTACGACTGTCCCACAATTTTTCGTCATAATCCGGATTGCCGTATCGATAACCTGCACGCATCGCTTCGATGATCTGAGGTAATTCTTTGGGATCAATATGGCTTAACTCTTCGTCTGATAACAGTTGGACCATTTCATTTCCACAATAATCGCAGTTTTCTGCAAGATGATTGCTTTCTCTGCAATTTCCGCAGTGTTTACAGCATAAAATCATAAGCGTTCCTCCTTTAGCGTATGTATTTTCAAAACGGTAAGCTCTTAAGTTAATATCATTGTAATAGGAAGCTGCCATTTGTACAATGTTTTTCTTTTGTGAACAGGAACCGAACCTGTTATTCTCTGGTGAAATATGTGTTTTCAAGCAGAATTTACCGGATTTGCAGGATTCCTCTCATAACTTTACAGGATTCCGCTTATAACTTTCTTGTGAGAAAAACCACTTCGTGTTAAAATATCAGAAGACATTTCACGAAAATACAACAAGAGGGGGTGGCGGCGTGACGAACTTTGATTTCCTGAAGGATATTCCGCAGTTTGCAGCGTTTGCGGATGTTGCGGTGGCAGCGGAAAAGATCCTGATGATCGACCCGGAGGCGAGCGTGATGAACTGCCGGCGGGCGATGGAATTTGCCGTCAAATGGATGTATTCGGTTGACGATATGCTGGTGATGCCATATCAGGACAAGCTGGTCAGTCTGCTGAATACGGAAGAGTTTAAAGGAATTGTGGATGCAGACATTTTGCGGAGAATGGATTTTATTCGCAGGGTGGCAAATCAGGTGGCACATACGGGAAGAAAGCTGACGCTGGATCAGGCGAAGCTGTGCCTTGAGAATCTTTATATATTTCTGGATTTTGTAGCTTATTGTTATGCGGATGATTATCAGGAGGGGCAGTTTGATGCAGGTCTTCCGGAGCAGAATCAGGAGATCCTGGCAGCGGAGACAGCCTTTCCGGATATTGATCTGGAGGCTTTGATCGCAGAAAATAAAGCACTGAAGGCAGAACTGACTTCCAGGCGTGAGGAGCAGAAGCAGACGTATGTTCCGAAGCCGCTGGAGCTGTCGGAGTATGCAACCCGCAAACAATATATCGATACGATGCTGATTGATGCCGGATGGATGGAAGGAAAGAACTGGCTGAATGAAGTCGAAGTCTATGGCATGCCCAATAAATCAGGCAGCGGTTTTGCGGATTATGTGCTTTATGACGATGCACACCGGCCGCTGGCGGTGATCGAAGCGAAAAAGACCTGTGCAGATGTGGCGAGCGGACGGCAGCAGGCAGAGTTATATGCGGATTCTCTGGAGCGGCAGTATGGACGCAGACCGGTCATTTTCCTTACGAACGGATTTGAGACGAGGATTGTGGACGGACAGTATCCGGAGCGGCAGGTTTCCTGTATTTATTCCAGAAGAGATCTGGAAAAATGGTTTAATTTAAAAACCATGCGGGGCGATCTTGGCAGTGTCCGGATTGATAAAAAAATCGCCGGAAGGTATTATCAGGAAGAGGCGATCAAGGCAGTATGCGAGAGCTTTGATAAAAAGAACAGAAGAAAAGCACTGCTTGTCATGGCGACCGGATCGGGAAAGACAAGGACAGTCATTGCACTTTGCGATGTGCTTCTGCAAAACGGCTGGGTGAAAAATATTTTGTTTCTTGCAGACCGCACTTCCCTTGTCACACAGGCAAAACGAAGCTTTGTCAATATGCTGCCGGATCTTTCGGTGGCAAATCTGTGTGAGGAGAAAAGCAATCTGCATGCACACTGTATTTTTTCAACTTATCAGACGATGATCAACTGCATTGATGCCACACGGGACGAAGACGGAAAATTATTTACGAGCGGCCATTTTGACCTTGTGATCTGTGATGAGGCACATCGTTCGATCTACAATAAATACAAAGACATTTTCACATATTTTGATGCACCGCTTGTTGGTCTTACTGCGACGCCGAAAGATGAGATCGATAAAAATACCTACAGCATTTTTGAGCTGGAGAAGGGTGTGCCGACTTACGGTTATGAGCTGGCACAGGCGGTAAAAGACGGTTATCTAGTGGATTTCCTTTCGGTGGAAACAAAGATGAAATTTCTGGAAGAGGGCATTGCGTACGATGAGCTTTCGGACGAAGATAAAGAAGCATACGAGAACACCTTTGTGGATGAAAACGGACAGGTTGTGGAGCGGATCCAGTCCTCAGCACTGAATACCTGGATTTTCAATGACGATACGATCAGACAGGTGCTGGACATTCTGATGACACATGGAATCCATACAGACTACGGAGAAAAGCTCGGCAAGACGATTATTTTTGCGAAAAATCATGCTCATGCGGAAAAAATATTTGAGGTGTTCAATAAAGAATATTCACATCTGCCGGGTTATGCAAAAGTGATCGATAATCGTATCAGCCATTCCCAGAGCCTGATCGATCAGTTTTCGGAGCCGGATAAACTGCCGCAGATCGCCATTTCCGTTGATATGCTGGATACGGGAATCGATGTGCCGGAAATTTTAAATCTGGTCTTTTTTAAAAAGGTAATGAGCAAGGCAAAATTCTGGCAGATGATCGGGCGTGGAACGAGGCTCTGTCCGGGACTTTTGGATGGTGAGGATAAGCAGAAATTCTATATTTTTGATTTTTGTGGGAATTTCGAGTTTTTCCGGATGCAGAAGGGAAAAGAGACAGCAGTCCGGCTGCCTTTGCAGAGTGCGATTTTTAACCTGAAATTTCAGATTTCGTATAAATTGCAGGATTTACAATATCAGACAGAAAGACTGATCGCCTATCGCAAAAACCTGGTTGAGAGTATGCAGGGAAAAGTACAGGAACTGAGCCGGGATAATTTTGCGGTGCGTCAGCATTTGAAATATGTGGAATATTATTCCAATCCGGAGAATTATCAGAATATCCGTTACGAGGATACGCTGACCGTTCAGGAGGAGGTTGCACCGCTGATCATGCCGGATCAGGAAGAGGCGTCCGCCGTTCGTTTTGACGCACTGATCTATGGGATTGAGCTTGCTTATCTGATGGGAAATAAATATGGAAAAGCGAGAAAGGATCTTCTGAAAAAGGTGCGTGCGGTGGCAGGTGTTGCCAATATTCCGCAGATCAAAGCACAGGAAAAACTGCTGAATCAGATCCTGCACACGGATTATCTGGAGACGGCCGGTGTGGATGAATTTGAACATATCCGTGAAAATCTGCGGGAACTGATCAAATATATCAAAGAAAAAGAAGGAAAGCGGTATGATACCGATTTTGCGGATGAACTTCTGGCGATGGAATGGAAAGAGTCGGAGCTGGAAAATGATGACCTGAAAAATTATAAAGCGAAAGCAGAATATTATGTCCGCAGGCATCAGGATAATGAGGCGATTGCCAGGCTGAAGAATAATCAGCCGCTGACAGCGGCGGATGTACAGCTTCTGGAAGAGATCCTCTGGGGAGAACTGGGGACAAAAGAAGAGTATGAGACGGAGTACGGACAGAAGCCGCTCGGAGAATTTGTCCGTGAAATTGTCGGCTTGGATATGAACGCTGCAAAAGAAGCATTTTCAGAATATCTGGATGAAAACAGCCTGGACAGCAGGCAGATTTATTTCGTAAATCAGATCGTGGAATACATTGTGCAAAATGGCATGATGAAAGATCTGTCGGTGCTTCAGGAGGCACCATTTACGGATCAGGGAAGTGTCGTGGACATTTTTACGGATCTGAACGTATGGATGGGAATCCGGAAAGTGATCGACCAGATCAATGCAAATGCCGCAGCAGCTTAGGAGATAAATAAACTATGAATTTTTTTGATTACATAAAGAACGAGTCATTTTTTAAACCGCTTACGTTTAAGTACCGCAGGATTTATTATGACTGTATCCGGATTTTGATCGACCGTTCGAAGGAACTTCCGGTTCTCTACGAGTCGGATGCAAAGGACAGTATCACGCTGTATCTGAAAAACGAAGAGATTCAGCGACTGATCGAAGAAGCGGATGATGAGAATGAGGCGGTGCAGCTTCAGGCGGCTGAGATTCTGGCCATTTTCCGTGAATGTGGATGGATCAAGCCACGGCAGATCGGACGCAGCGGAGAATATGTTGTAAATCTTTCGACGGATTGCCGAAGAGTGATTGATTTTCTGGATAAACTGACTGAAAAGAAAAATGAAGGTACGATGTCAAACCGCATTCTCTCAATGTATGAGATCATGAAATCCGCATCGGAAGAAGGCTCGGTGCGAAAAGAACGTCCGTACTCAAACATTCTGGTGCCGATGATGGAAAATGAAACCGAGCTTCGTAATGAGCTGGCTGATTTAAAAGACAGTATATCGGATATCATGAAAACAGTCATCGAATTTCAGGACATGAACAGTTTCGGGCAGTTCATTATGAAAAATGAAATGTTGGACCGGTTCTTCAGTGAATATTTCTTCGTAAAAAACAACGGACTGATCCCGACCCAGCTTTCTTTCATCCGTGACCGGATCGAGGATCTGCGTTATGGGGATATGTATGAGAAAATGGTCGAAGAATGTGGAAAACGTCTGCGTTGCCCGAAAGAGCAGGCAATTTCCCGTGTGGACCGTTACATGGCGGAACTCCAGTATTTCCTGAGTGTGGAATACGAAGAAAATATGGAACTGATTGATACTCGCATCAACAGTTATTATAATCTGGCAAATACGAGGATCATGCAGATGGCGAGCAGCCGTGTCAGACTGGAGAATCTTCTCGGCGATTTCCTGGACCGTGTTTCCAGGATTTCAAAAGAAGAGCAGGATGCGGCGATGGAAAAAGTGGAAAAATGTACTCGTGTTATCAACCAGAAATACGTTGGTTACAAATCATTCGAGCAGAATCGGCGTATCCGCAACGAAGGTCAGAATATCGCATTAAACACCAATGCGATGTCGGAAGAAGAGATGCAGAAACGGACGGAGAATCTGTTCCGCAGTGCACCGAACCGATATGCTCCGGTCCGTGTCGGAGCATATCTGGATGAGGCACTTGGATTGGATGAGAGCATGGAGCTGAAAGAAAAGGGGGTGCAGACAAAAGAAGAGGCACTGATGATCGCAGCGGCGATGCTTTATGCGAAAAATGCAGAATTTCCATACAAAGTCCGTATTAAGGACGAAAAAGTGAGCACGAAGATTGCCGATATCAGCAATGTGGTGATCTCGAGAAAATAAAGATGTTAGAATTGTGGATCACAGGGTACGAAAATATTTACAGGGCATTTTTTTGAACGCAGAGAAGCGGATTGTGAATGTCCGCTTTACAAATACAATGAGGTAAATTTATATGCAGGATTTAAGTTTTATAAGCAATATGAGCGACGAGGATGCGTATCTGTTCAAACGCTGTGTGCGGCGGCTTCTGGATACGACATTTCTTGTAAAAGACAAAGAAGAAAAGCTCTATCAGTTTGTGGCCTCCGAATCCAACCGTTACGACATGAACCAGTATCTGGCAGTGATCGGCTACAAAGTGGTTGTGGAAGAACAGATGGGTGTGGCGATGCTGCAGCCAAATGATGATGATAAAGAAACGGTTGGGCTGAAACGATTGAACCTTTATCATTTTGACCAGAGGCACATGAAGCTGCTGCTGGTGCTGTGGCTTTTATTTCTGGAGCGGATGGGTTATGAAGAGGCAGTCTATGTGACGGTCGGTGAGATTATCGACAAATGCAGGCTTTATGATATTGAGCTGACGCCGGTCGAGTTTAAAAAGGCATATGCGACCTTCCGCAGGTTCTGCCTGATCGATTACAGTGACGATATCACAAAAGAGGACGGGGCTGTGCGTCTCTATCCTTCTTTGCAGTTCTGTCTGGATATCGGACAGTTGAAACAGGTGATGGCAGAATTTGTGGAACAGGAAGATTTCGAGGCAGCGGACATGGCAGACCTGGAAGAGGCAGAAAGTGAGGAGAGCGATGAGTAAAATAGTTTTACGCAATGTACAGCTGATCAACTGGTATGGATTTACCAACACGGTCGTTCCGGTTGCAGAAAATCTCACCCTGATCTCCGGAGAAAATGAGTGCGGAAAATCGACGATCCTCGATGCCATCAAATATGCCTACACCGGTGATACGCAGTTTAATAAGGCGACAAGCGGATATAATACAGGCGTGGGCAAGCGAAATCTGATCTCGTATACACGCTGTCTGGTCGATGCGAGTGCCGGCGTGTATGCAAGACCGGCGGAGAAGATCCCAGTTGTGTATACCCACATCGCACTGGAATATTATGACCAGATCAACGAAAAATCCTTTGTGCTCGGCGTGATCATCGAGACAGCCGTGACGGATATCCGCGGCACGTACTGGTATGCGATGGAAGACAAACATCTGTCGGATATTTCCTATGTCTATGAAGACGGTTCTGCCTTAAAGCCGTACGATGCGTCCGGATTTCAGAAACGTTACAATGTCAAACTCCGCAAGAAACAGGATGGAGTGGCATTGTTTATGCAGATGGTCGGACTGAAGCTTCCGTATCAGGAAGTGTTTCGTTATCAGAGAAAACTTCGAAATATCATGGCATACAATCCGGCGGCAAAGATCCAGGAATTTATCCGGGAATCGGTTCTGGAAGAACACGATGTCAATTTTGAAAAATTAAAAGATGCCAAGAAAAATATTGAGCAGATCAACAGCCGTTTGGAGCTGATCGAAGAAGAGATCGGTGATCTGGATGCGATCCTGAAGGATTATGCAGAATACGATGAGCGTGTCATGCAGCTGAAAGTGGATGATATTAAATTAAAATATCGAAATATGCTTTCCTGGAAAGAAAAACGCTGCATGGCAGAAGAAATGATCCGCAAAAACAGCATTGAAGTAGAAGCACAGATCAAAACAATCAAAGAACTGAGCACGGAGATCGATGCACTTGACCGTTATTATATGGAAGCAAAAGCCGCACTGCGGGAACTGAATGTTTCCAAAGCGATCGACAATTCCAGACAGCAGATCACTGCTTTCGAGAAACAGCTGGAGAAGCGGAAAAGTGAAAGGGAAGAGCTGGAGCAGTTCCGGAAACGTTTGCTGCATGTGGCAGAAGAACTGAACAAAATGGAATGCGAGGTTTCTCATTTTGAAACGCTTGGCAAACTGACGGCAGTCGATCTTTCCAATTCGGAGAAACAGGAAGCCATCGATGCACTGAGAGCGGAAATCCGTAAAAAACGTGACAGCATTGTGCGAAACAGGGCTTATCTGGACCGTGAGCTCAAAGAAGTGCAGCTGGAACGCAGTGAACAGAGCAAGATCGTTGAAAACTGTGACCGCAACAAAGCGGATTATTCGCATGTGCAGGAACAGACGCAGCTGATCCGGGAGATCAACAAAGAACTGAAAAAACAGGGCATCGATGAAGAAGCCCGCATGGCGTGTGAATATGTATCGGAACTGAAAGACGAAGCATGGCGTGATGCGATCGAAGCTTTTCTTGGTGTGCACCGCTATGCGATCCTGGTCTCGCCGCAGGCCTTTGATGTTGCCAATCAGGTTATGGACCGCTCCGGACATCGTTATGTGGAGCTGGTCAATACAAAGCGTCTGGCTGAACGCAAGATCAAATGTGAGGAAGATTCGGTCTATCATTATCTTCAGATTCAGAATGAGACAGCAGCAAAGTATTTCCAGTTCTGGCTGGGTGCGATCCATGCAGTTGAGCTGGACGAGGTTACAAAATACGATAATGCCATGTCAAAAGAAGGAAAACTCGGCAGAAATATGGCAGTTACTTACATCAACACGAAAAAGATCAAGAGCTACTGCCTTGGCGGGGCGGCGATCGAGCTGAACCGCAAAAGAGCCGCGAAAAAACTGGATCAGCTGGAAAAACGGGAAAAAGAGATTTTAAGCAGCAGACATACGATGCAGAATCAGGATGTCTTTCTGCAGAGCAGTCTGGATTATTTCAAAGATTACAATCTGGAAGCCAACAGAGAATGTGAGCATTTAAATGCAGAGCTGGAAGCAGAAAAGGTGCGTTATCGTGAACTTCTGGAAGCCCAGAAAAACAATGCAGAATTTATGGCACTTTCGCAGCGTGTGACTGATCTGGAAAAACAGCTTCGCAATAAAACACGTGAGAAAGATGAAGAGAGCAAAAAGCGTTACCGACTGGAAGCGGAAATCGAACAGAAAAAGAAAGACAGCGTGATGTATCAGGCGAAAGAAGCGGAAGAGCAGAAACATCTGGAAGAAGAACAAAAGCTCAACCGTTCCGCAGCAGAGCAGGCGATCACAGAATACGACCGCTATCTTGCAGGTGAAAATAAAAAGGGCGGCATCATGCAGCTTTCCGAGAAAGAGCAGATGGAAAAACGTGTCAGCAGTTTTGCGGCAAATATCAACGGACAGCAGCAGGCGTACAACAACCGCAAGCAGGAAGAAGAACGTCTGCCGATCGGTCTTGAGTACGAAAAAAGCTATCACCAGAGACGCGGAAAAATCTGGATCGATGACCTTCAGAATCTGCAGCAGAAATTAAAAGAGCAGACCATGCGTTATGAAAGCATTTTCAAAAGAGAATTTGTTCTGAATATTTACGAGACGGCAAGGGCTGCAAGAAAAGACATCGCACAGATCAACAAAGAGCTTCGCAAGCTGAAATTCGCGACATGCTATCAGTTTGATGTGAAATTTTTGAATGACAATTCCGACTATGCCAAAATTCTACGTTATGCAGAGTATCTTCAGCAGACCGGAAATCTGGCGGACGGTCAGATCGCCCTTACAAAGCTGATGGGTTATGAGGATGACGAAGTAGAGAGACGGGAGCGGGAGATCAAAGATATTATTAACCGCATCATTGAAAAAAATGATCTGGCGGAGATCCAGAAATTTGCAGATTACCGCAATTATATGAGCTACGAGATCATCATCAACAACGAGGAAGTAAAAGACGGAAAATTATCCAAACAGGTAGGATACAATTCCGGTGCCGGAACGCAGATCCCATATACGCTGATTTTGTCGGCGGCACTCTCCATGCTCTACAATGTGCGAGTCAATTCCGTAAGACTGATCTTTATTGATGAGCCGTTCGAAAAAATGAGTGACCACAATATCAAACTGATGCTTGATTTCTTCAAAAACCAGGACTTTCAGGTTATCTTCTGTGCACCGCCAAATAAACTGGAATCGATCGGAAGTGAATGCGGTGTGATCATCCCGGTTTTGAAAAATGCAAATGACGATATGTTGATCGGAAAGGTGAAATTTCATGACACAGTTAATGGAGCAAATTAAAGAAAAAGATGCACAGGCATTTACCCACAGCGGAAAGTTTCATGCGGACGATGTATTTTCGTCTGCACTTCTGCTGTCTGTCAATCCGGAGATCACGATCCACCGCGGCAGTCAGGTGCCGGAGGATTTTAAAGGGATTGTTTTTGACATCGGAAGAGGAAAATACGACCATCATCAGAGGGATAGCAGAATCCGTGAAAATGGTGTGCCGTATGCAGCTTTCGGACTTTTATGGGAAGAGTTGGGTGCTGAGATTTTAGGAGAAGAACTGGCAGAAAAATTTGACGAGGCTTTTGTGCAGCCACTGGACAACAATGACAACACCGGCGAAAAAAATGAACTTGCCACCCTGATCGGCAATTTCAATCCGCCATGGGATGCACAGGGCGGAAACGATGCGGCGTTCTTTAAGGCGGTCGGTGTGGCCGGCATGATCCTCGATAACAAACTGGAGCGTTATCGGGGCAATGAGCGTGCCGACAAACGTGTAGAAGAAATTTTAAAACAGCATCAGAAAGAGATCGCTTCCGGCAAAAAGCCGGCGGATGAAAAGCAGATTCTGGTGCTGCCGGATTATGTCCCGTGCCAGAAATATCTTTCCGAGACAGACATTGCATTCGTGATCTTTCCATCCAATCGCGGCGGCTACTGTATTCAGCCTCAGAAGCGAGAATACTCCCTGAATTATAAATGCAGTTTCCCGGAAAGCTGGCTTGGTCTTGAAAAAGAAGAATTAAAAGAAGAGAGCGGTCTTTCCGGTGCAGAATTCTGTCATAAGGGCGGATTTCTTATGACGACAAGTACGCTCGAAGATGCCATAAAGGCATGCAAGATCAGTCAGCAGCAGTTCCATGAGCAGGTTGTGATCGTAAATCTTGGCACAGATGAGGCAGCCGATGCATTGCTTTTCAAACTTCCGCAGTTTTCCGGTGCCAGAATCGTGCACATGGAGCTGCCGGATCTTCCGCCGATGGAGTGGGACGGCATTTACGGTGAATCCACACTTGAAAAGCAGGAATGGAAAGCACAGATCAAAGATCAGGTGAAAAAGATTCTGAAATCCAAACCGGAAGCAGTCTATGTACAGGGAGATCTTTTTGCGGTGTATCCGCTGATCCATGCACTTCGTAAACGCCATATGCCGGTGCTTGTGATGACAGAGATGGAAGGGGAACAGAAAATTGTGCGGATTCCGTCCGGATCATAGTGTGATTTCAGATTTTTGACCCTGGAATCTCAAAAAGTGCACAAAAAAATAGTGGGAAAAACAGGAAAAAAGTAGAAAAATGCATTATATTCTTGCAATTTAGTCGGATTTTAGGTACAATATAGTTCTATGATGATACGGAATTGCAGAAGCTGTGGAAAAGCGGAGCAATTCATAAGGATTATTTTAGGTAAATAATGATCCGGAGATGGAAGAGGGCGGATATACGAAGGTTTTCGGATTGTTAAAAGAAAAAAGTATGAAAGGAAAAGGAAATGAATAAGAAAGACGAATTCAAACCGTACATTCCGGCAGACAGAGTCATGCCGGAGCTTACTGTGACTTCCATTATTATGGGTGTTTTGCTCGCAGTAATTTTCGGAGCAGCCAATGCATATCTTGGACTCCGAGTTGGTATGACTGTTTCTGCTTCTATTCCGGCAGCAGTTATATCTATGGGTGTTATTCGCATTATCATGCGTAAGAATTCCATCCTTGAAAGTAACATGGTACAGACCATCGGTTCAGCCGGTGAGTCACTTGCAGCAGGAGCGATCTTTACGATGCCGGCACTGTTCCTCTGGGCAGAAGAGGGTCTTTGCTCTATGCCGAGCCTTGTCGAGATCACACTGATCGCACTTTGCGGTGGTGTTTTAGGTGTACTTTTCATGGTACCGCTTCGTAATGCCCTGATCGTGAAAGAGCACCTGACACTGCTTTACCCGGAAGGAACTGCATGTGCAGACGTACTTCTGGCCGGCGAAGAAGGCGGAGCAAACGCTTCTACGGTATTCTCCGGTATGGGACTTGCAGCAGTATTTAAATTTATCGTTGATGGTCTGAAGGTGATCCCGGCAGACGTATCAGCAGCTTTTAAATCTTTCAAAGGTGAGATCGGTATGGAAGTATACCCGGCACTGCTTGGTGTTGGTTATATTGTAGGACCAAAGATCGCATCTTACATGTTTGTTGGTTCTGTATTCGGATGGCTGGTTATCATCCCGCTGATCTGTCTGTTCGGACCTGATACCTGGCTGTATCCGGCAGAAGCAGGCACAACAATCGCTCAGCTTTATGCAGGCGGCGGTGCATCAGCTATCTGGAGTACTTACGTAAAATACATCGGTGCAGGTGCCATCGCAACAGGCGGTATCATCTCTCTGATCAAATCTCTGCCTCTGATCGTAAAAACTTTCAGCGACTCTATGAAGAGCGTAAAAGGCGGAAAAAATACAAGTACTGCACGTACTGCACAGGATCTGCCGATGCAGTTTATCCTGATCGGAATCGTTGCCATGGTTGTTATCATCTGGGCAGTACCGGCTATCCCGGTAACTCTGCTTGGAGCAGCACTGATCGTAATCTTCGGATTCTTCTTCGCAACGGTATCCTCCCGTATGGTAGGTCTGGTAGGAAGTTCCAATAACCCGGTATCCGGTATGGCAATCGCTACTCTGCTGATCGCAACTATGGCGATCAAAGGAAGCGGCAAAACAGGTATCGACGGTATGACAGCAGCAATCGCAATCGGTTCTGTTATCTGTATTATCGCAGCAATCGCAGGCGATACTTCACAGGATCTGAAGACCGGTTATCTGCTTGGTGCTACACCGAAAAAACAGCAGATTGGTGAGCTGATCGGTGTTCTTGCATCCGGTCTGGCTATCGGCGGTGTTCTCTACCTGCTGAATGCAGCATGGGGTTACGGCGGAGCAGAAGTACCGGCTCCTCAGGCAACTCTGATGAAGATGATCGTAGAAGGTATCATGGGCGGAAACCTGCCATGGAACCTGGTATTTGTCGGCGTATTCCTGGCACTGGGTCTTGAGATCCTGCGTATCCCGGTAATGCCGTTCGCAATCGGTCTGTATCTGCCGATTTACCTGAATGCAACCATCATGATCGGTGGTGTTGTACGTATGGTAATGGATGCACGTAAGAATGTCGATGAAAAGACAAAAGAACAGCAGTCCACAGACGGAACACTGTACTGTGCAGGTATGATCGCCGGAGAAGGTCTGGTAGGTATCCTGCTGGCAATTTTCGCAGTATTTGGTATCAACACAAGCATCGGAGAGAGTGTAAACTTTGGCAACATCGGTGGTGTCATTCTTATGGTACTGATGATCGCATCCCTGTTTTACTTCTCTCTTAAGAAAAAGAAAAAAGCATGAAAAAAAAGAAACAGGAACAACAGATAAATTATCTGGATCTGATTCCGGTAAAAGCCGAAGGCCTGAAGTGGCACAAAGACTTCAGGGATCGCGTGATACTGGAAGTAAAAAATGAAGGTTTTTTTAACGGGATCGCACAGAAAGTATTTAACCGCCCGGAAGTCACAAAGATACATCTGGATGTACATGGAAGTTATCTTTGGCCTTTTATCGATGGAGAGAGAACCGTCATGGATCTGGCTGCTCTGGAAAAAGAGCGGTTTGGTGAAGCGGCAGAACCCCTTTATCCACGAATCGTAAAGTATTTTCAGATTCTTGAGAACAATCATTTTGTAAGTTTTAAATAATAAAATCCCTTGCGGCGGGCAGTTTCTGCTGTAAGGGATTTTTTACCACAGGGGGATTCTTTTTATGTGCACAAATAAAAAACATGCAGAAAATCTCTTGCATGCACGGGGCAAATTTTCCGGTCGCATCGGTTATGTGCTGGCAGTTGCCGGCTCTGCGGTTGGACTTGGAAACATCTGGCGATTTCCATATCTTGCGGCAAAATACGGCGGAGGTATGTTTCTGCTTGTCTATCTGATTTTAATGGTCACTTTTGGATATGTTATGATCGTATCCGAAACAGCACTGGGACGTATGACGAAAAAAAGCCCGGTTGGAGCTTTCCACAAATTCGGAAAGAGCCTGCCGTTTCACCTGGGAGGCTGGATCAACGCAGTCATCCCGATGATGATCGTTCCTTATTACAGTGTGATCGGCGGCTGGGTTCTGAAATATCTGTTTGAGTATATCAGGGGCAATGCAAACCTTGTTGCACAGGATGGCTATTTCAACAGTTTTATCACCTCTTCCATGGAAGTAGAAATATGGTTTCTGATCTTTGCGGCACTGGTATTTATTGTCATTCTTGCAGGTGTAAAAAATGGAGTAGAACGTGTTTCAAAGGTTATGATGCCGCTTCTGATCCTGCTGGCAGCCTGTGTGGCTGTTTATTCCATCACAAGACCGGGAGCCGTGGAAGGCATCAAATATTTCCTGATCCCGAATCTGGAGAATTTTTCCTGGATGACGGTCGTTGCGGCGATGGGACAGATGTTTTATTCCCTGTCGATCGCGATGGGTATCCTGTATACGTATGGATCTTATATCGGGAAAGATGTAGACATCGAAAAAAGCACCACGCAGGTTGAGATTTTTGACACCGGTGTCGCACTTCTGGCCGGTCTGATGATCATTCCGGCAGTGTTTGCATTCTCCGGCGGAGATATGGAAACGCTCCAGGCAGGACCGGCACTGACGTTCATCACCCTGCCGAAAGTATTTGCGAGTATGGGAGTTGGCACGATTGTCGGCATCGCATTCTTCCTGATGTTTCTGTTTGCGGCACTGACCAGTGCAATCTCACTTCTTGAGACCAGCGTTTCCACCCTGAACGATGAGCTTCACTGGAGCCGTGGAAAATGCTGTCTGCTGATGGTTGTCGTGATGCTGGTGATCGGAACGGCATCCTCTTTTGGATATGGTATCTGGGACTCTGTGAAGATCCTTGGTATGCAGTTTTTGGATTTCTTTGACTTCCTGACCAACTCGGTCATGATGCCGATCGCAGCACTTGCTACCTGCATTCTGATTCTGAAAGTCGTCGGATTTAAAAGAATGGATGCGGAGATTGAACAGTCATCTGATTTTAAACGCAAGAAATTATATCATTTCTTCCTGAAATATCTGGCATCCGCCTGCGTGATCATTATCCTTCTCAGCTCCATTGCAAATGTACTGGGATGGATTTCGATGTAAAAACAGAAAACTTTGAAAAAACTCGATTAAGCATTGTAAAACTGGCCGTTTGGCTAGTGTACAATGCTTTTTTAATTTTATATAATGGTTATAGAATTGCGAAAATTAGTTTTCAACGGAGCAATTTGCAGGAATCAGTCAGGAATGAAAGATTAAAAAAAGAAAACAGGAGGGAAGATATGAGAAAACGAATTGCAGCAGGATTACTTGCATTTGCACTTGCATTTACCGCAATGGATTTTGGTGGTCTGGTAAGCATTCAGGCAAATGCAGCAGGACTGGTACAGGTTACTGAAGAGAACCAGAGTAATTTTCATTTAAACGGAGATTATGCCGGATATTATGCGATTGCAGACAAAGAAGATCTGCAGGCGTTTGCGGCGAAGGTCAATGCCGGAGAGAACGCTGTCAATGCAGTGCTGACGGCAGACATTGATATGACAGGTGAAGACTGGACACCGATCGGAGATACAAATGACGGTTATACAGGAATCTTTGACGGAAACGGACATAAGATCAGCAAGCTGGTCTGCGAGCGGACAGGGGATAAACAGGTATCAGGCTTGTTTGCACAGCTGAAGGAGAACAGCGTTGTCAAAAATCTTGGCATGGAAGATGGCGTGTTCACATCGTCAACGAGTACGGCCGGAGCGGTTGCAGCAAAAAGCAATCTTGGAAAAGTGATCAACTGCTGGAACAACGGAAAAGTAACAGCTCATGATTTCGGCGGCGGCATTGTCGGAAGTTCGCAGGGCTGGATCGAATCATGCAAAAACAGCGGATCGGTAAAGGCAACGTGGGGCTGGGGACGCAGCGGAGGTATCGCCGGGGAACAGGTCTGTGATATGAACAGCTCAAAACAATATGTAAGAACCTATATCAAGTATTGTTATAATACCGGAACAGCAGATGGATATTATGCCGGCGGTATAGTTGCTTATCAAGGCTATAAGAATCAAGAAGCCTGTGATATCATCTCCTGCTGGAGCGATGCAGTCATGACAGGAAGTATAGCAGGTGGAATTGTAGGGAGTCTGGACAAGGGTGACACAATTCAGAACTGTGTTTTTAATACCGATCGTTTTAAGGGACAGGTTTATAATAAAAATCAAAATGGAAGTGTCAAAGATTCAGAAGGTATGACAACCGCAGAGTTTGCATCCGGAAAGGCGACCTGGGTGTTAAATGGAAAGGATAATTCTCTGGCTTCACAGGCAAAGTGGTTCCAGAATCTTGAAGAAAATCCGGATGCTTATCCTGTAATGGATGGCACACATGGAAAGGTTTATTATCTGGAGGAAAACGATACTTACAGCAATCATCCGGGAAGTATGGCAAAAAATGAGATTTCACTGGTATCCGGTACCCAGATTGAGCGGACAAGCGATAATCTGTCTGAAACAAAGCCACTGTCTCTGAAAAAAAACGAGGTTTTTAACTGGAAAGGGGACGGAGCAATAGAGGTCGGCTATTATCTGGATGAAAAGGCACAGATACCGACCACGGCGGAAAACAGCGGAGCTGCTAAAAAAGGCGGAGCACCGGCACTGCCGGGACAATATTATGTAAAAGTGACGGCTCTGGAAGTGGAAGATTTTTATCAGGAAACTTCAGAAATCTTTTCCTATCAGATCAACTTCGATGCCGAAATCCAGATGGAAAAAATCGCAGGCAGCAAAAGCATAGATTATGCTTATACCGGAAATCCACGGGAACTGTCCTTTGAAAAAGGAAGAAAAATCACCTGGAGCTGCGAGGAAACACCGACATCCGTAAAAACCACTTATTATAAAGATCGCGGCAGCGTGCTGACAAATGCAGAAAATGCCGGTGCACTTACCGAAGGCGGAGCGCCGGCTGATAAAGGCGATTACTATGTAAAAGTAGAAATGACTTTCCGTGAAAAATATAAATCAGAATCGGATTATCTGTTATATAAAATTTCGGACGGAGAAATTGAGGTAACTATGGATGGACATTCCGAACCATATGTTACTTTGACAGAAGCATTTCGTGATACAGAGGGAAAAACAGCACAGATGAAGCTGTTGAAGAATATTGAATCGGTACGGGAAGTGGAGGTAAACAGTGGAAATCTGATTCTGGATCTGAATGGATATCGTCTGCAAAATTTAAAGAGGACCACTCTGAATCAGGATGCTTCTCTTAAAATTACAGACAGCAGTGAAACGCAGACGGGTGTATTTTACGGTACGTTGCTAGTAAGAAGTAAAAATATAGAGTTTGCCGGCGGAATTTATGAAAATCAGTCGAACAGCTATTTTGTGTATAACGGTGCGAAAATTAAGGTGAGCGGTGGAAAATTCGATCGGGTTTCAAAAGAATGGGCAGAACTTGGAGAAGAGCTTTGTCTGGTGGATAATGAGACGAATGAGAAACAGCCATATGCCGAGACAAGCTGTACGAATGTGCATGTCGAGGCGTGTAAGAAACATGATTATGAGCAGGATGTGCAGTACTGCGTGTGGTGCCATAAGAAAAATCCGGATTTCCAGGGTTATGTTCGGATCACCGTAAATGGAGTAGAAACTTATGTAGATACACTGAAAGAAGCGTTACAATACGCAAATGGCAAAGAAGCAGAGATTACCTTTATGCAGTCAATGGAAAATACGGGAAGTCTTCCGACTCTGAAAAGTGGAAAAATCACTCTGGATTTAAATCAAAAATCTCTGACAGCGAAAAGTGTTGACCGGATCTACATAGACGGAGCAGAGGTTACGGTAAAAAACGGAACCTTTGATATTGTAATAGCACAGAGGAGCGGGAAACTGAGAATAGAAAGCGGTGATTTCAGACAGATCGGCTATTGGGACAGTTATCAAAACAGTATAGAAATGACCGGCGGAAATTTTCAGAACATCGTATTATATTCAGGCAGTGCAGAAAATATGCTTCCGCAGGGTTATGCGTTCTACAGTACGGAAGATGGACGCTTTCTGAGCAGAAAAGAAGTACTTACTCAGAGTGATCTGAAAAATGTGGAGGTTCGAAATACAGGTATGAGCTGTGAGACACTTCCGCAGATTTCCGGAAATGTAGAACAGACTTTGCAGGAGTATACCTTGATTCCGGGCGTGATCAGGGCAGATACCGGAAACGGAGAAAGTACGCTGCTGGAAGGAACCTGGAGTTTTACGGAGAAAGAAAATCTGGAAGTGATACCGGAACTTGGAAAAAGATTGATATGCGATCTTGTTTTTACACCGAAAGATGGAAATTATCCTTATTATGTAGTAAAAGGTGTAGAAGTTCATGTTGAGAAAAAGACTCCGCAGCAGACTGCATTTCATGAATCGGCAAGTTATATTTATACCAAGGGTTCTGGCACGGTATTTGTGGATCTGCGGGCAAAACTCCCGGCGGACAAAAAGGAAGATTATTATTCCTATTCTGCAGCAGGGGATGAGCAGATTTTTGATGATTATGAGATTACGCGGAATGGACAGTTAAATTATAAAGTGAAAGATTTTACAGACAGGAGCATGATAGGAAAAACAGGCACAATTCATGTAAGGGTAACAATGAAAAATTATAAGGATGTTTCTTATGACTTAACGGTCACACTGACAGATCAGAAAAAGGTTGTTCTGAAAGCAGGCAGTGAAATAAAAGTTTTACAGGATCGGAAACTTACTTACGGAGAAACATTATCCAATCTGCAGCTGAATCTGGAAGGGAAAGAAAAAGCAGTCTTTGTTGAGCAGGGAACGGATACGCAGATTCCCGGAACGCTTGCATGGAAAGACGGAACACAAAGACCGGATACATCCGTGACAAGTGCAGAATGGATCTTCACGCCGGATGATGTGGCATATGCAAAGGCAGAAGGCAGCACAGCGATCACGGTAGAGCCAAAAGAACTGAAAGTCTTAGCGGCAACGGCAGATGATAAAGTATATGACGGAACCGCGTATGTCAGCTTCAGTGATATTGTTCTTGAGGGCATTGAAGAAGGAGATGAAGTTTCGGCAGACATCGGAACGATCCGCGGGACTTTGAAAGATGTAAAAGCGGGAAATTATACTTCGGTAACTTTGCCAGAGCTGAGATTAACCGGAAAAGACAAGGAGAATTATATTCTTGTGCAGTCGACAGACGAAATTCCTCTGACAAAAGCGGTGAATGTGGCAAAAAGCAGTGGGCTTCAGATCGAAGAACAGAATAAAAGTTACTTATATTTAAAGGATCAGGAAGAGCGGATCAGTCTCAGGGAAATCCTCCCGGTGGACTGCGGGAATGCACAGTATGCTGCACCGGAGATGACCGGAAACATGGAATATATCACAGAACCGAGTATAACAGACGATATATTATCTTATACAGTGAAGCAGGGGGCACTGGACAGGAAAGGAAAGATCCAGATCAAAGTTACGACTGAGAACTATGAGGACTTTGTGATCACCTTCAATCTGGAATGTAATGACCAGACACCGGTCAGATTACAGGAAGGAACAGAAGTAACCCTGAAAAAAGATACGCTTACTTACGGTGGTCTTTTGTCGGCACTGGAGTTTTCGGAAGCAGAATTTGTGGACGAAGAAGGAAATACAGTGGAAGGAACGCTTGTATGGAAAGACGGCACACAAAGACCGGATACATCCGTGACAAGTGCAGAATGGATCTTTATGCCATCTGATGAGGCATATGCAAATGCAGAAGGCAGCACAGCGATCAAAGTAAATGCAAAAGAACTTACGGTAACAAAGGCGACCGCCAGAAACAGGAAATATGATGGAACAAATCAGGTTGCCATCACGGAAGTACTGCTAAGCGGTATGCTGGAAGGCGATGAAGTGAGCGTAGATCTGACGGATCTTCATGGAACGTTAAAAGATAAAAAAGCAGGAGAATATACTTCGGTAACATTACCGGAACTGACGCTTGCCGGAAAAGACAAAGCAAATTACAGGCTGGTACAGCCAGTCACAGAAATCCCGCTGACAAAAACGGTGACGATCGAAACACCGGAGACACCACAAAAACCGTCAGATCCAGGCACAAAACCGGGAACCTCTGAACCGATACAGAAGCCATCGAAACCAGAATATCTGAAAAAAGGAACAAAGTTCATAGGACCGGACAATAATCAGTATAAAGTAACCTGTGCGGACGGAAAAACATTTACAGTGGCATATCTGAAACCGAAAAAGGGTGTCAAAGGCACGGTAAACATACCGGACAGTGTTACCGTAAACCAGGTTACTTATAAAGTTACAGAGATTGCAGCGAATGCTTTTAAGAATCAGAAAAAAATCCGAAAAGTGGTGGTTCCGTCAGGCGTGAGCAGGATCGGAAAGAAAGCATTTTATGGCTGCAAGAACCTGAAAAATATCACGGTCAAAACGACAAAGCTGACAAAGAAAAGAGTGGGAAGCAAGGCATTTTCCGGCATCCATGCGAAAGCAGTCATCAAAGTGCCGAAGAAAAAACTCTCTGCTTACAGGAAGATGCTGAAAGCACGCGGAGTCACAAAAAAAGAAAAAGTACAGGCGATCAAGGTAAAACCTGAAAAAGCATAAGATAAAAAGACTTGGGCAGTGAGTGCCGGAGAGGATTTCTGGTACTCACAAATGCCCGGAAAGGATTGGAACTATGCAGGGAGCAGAAAACACAGAAAAACAGCAACTCTCCGCTCCACTTAGAGCACGTATGTGGGAATACCGTATTATCAGTGTGATCGTTTGTGCATTTGCCTTCTGGATCGCAGCAAAAGGGAACTGGAATAAGATCCCGGTCAGCATTGCAACGGTTGTCCTGATCATTGGTATTGCAATCTGGATGCTGGGTTCGCCGGATGATTACAATGGTTCGACGGATATCTGCAGCATGATCGCCATGGATTGTCCAAGAAAGATTGAAGAATTTTATGAAGCCTACAAAGATGTCCGCACGCCGCTTGGTTCTGCTTATCTTGTTCAGTTTTACACGATGAAGCAGCCGGCTCTGATGTTCGGACCGGATAAGAACGGAGATTTTCTCTATTTCTGGCTTTCAAAAGACGGGAATATCGGTTATCTTGGCTATTCGTTCATGACCAGTATGATAAAGGGAGAATATAATGATCCGATATTTCCGGCAGAAGAGGATTTTGGCGATAATACAGCAAAATATGTCTGCTATCAGTCGGATGTGCTTCTGATGCAGAAGCAACTGAGGGAGAGCCTGGAGCATTTTGTGAAAACAAAACAGGTTTTGGAAATTCCGCAGTCCCGCCCATCGGAAGTCTATACTTTTACGGAGGATTTTAAACTGACCGGTCAGCATTTTGATCTCTGTGACAACGAAGGAAACCGTGTTTTCGAAATCGAAGGAACGGCTCTGCTGCACACACTTTCTGTTTATGACGATCAGCATAACGAGATCTTTAAAATGACCAAGAAGATCGTAAGTGTACTGCCGACCTACCAGTTTTATTACCTGGGTGAGCTTTACGGCACGCTGGAGAAGAAATTTGTGCTGGTCAAAAATAAATTTGAGATGAAGGTCAAAGAAGGAAAACTGGAACTGACCGAATATGCCGGTTCGATCGGCCATAATTTCTGCGTAACCTTAAATGGCAAAACGCTGGGGACGATCCTGGACAACCTGGATCTGAAAATGGAAAATATCGTTTTTGACAATGCAGTGATCATTGCATATGAAGAAAAATATCTTCCGCTGCTTGCGGCAATGGCGGTGATGGTGGCACGCGAACTTGCACGGGATCGCAGTTAGGAGGTGTGAATGAAAGAAAAAGCAAAGATAAGAAAAGCGGTGTATATCGCAGTGATGTGGTGTATTCTGGCAAGTGTTCTTTTGGGATGCAGAAAATCTAATGTCGAGTCCTATGCATCTGCAGAGGAAGCAAAGCAGGCAATGAGTCAGTGCCGGATATTTCTGGTAGAAGGAGATCTGGATGAGGTCAACCAGGAGGGGAATATTCTTGCGGACGGGAAAATAGCCGGGCGGTTAAAAGAAACAGGTATTCTCAATACGAAATGGACGGTATCGGTCGATGGAAAAACCTGGTTCTGGATGAAATTTGTGACTGATGAGCCGATCAATAACATCGATGGCGTGATTGCCGGGACAACCTATGGTTATTATGATGAAAACAATCAGTGCCTTGGCTATGCACAGAAGCGGTTGTTCGAGAACGAAAATCTGGAACGTGAATATTATCTCGTATTTATGGATGCAGACGGAAATCTCAAAGATTATCTGGCAGAAGAACGCGGAGAGGAACTTTACGATTACGAGGGCAATCAGATCGGCAGCGGAAAAGCAGATCTCAAGGGTTATATTGGGGAGAAATGCTATTTCGAAATTGATACCGAAACGGGTGTATCTGTGGATGCAGTGGATAAAATGGCAATGTATCTCCAACTGTTTAGTAAATTTAATGAAACGGCAGGAGATTAAATGGTGGTAAAAAACAATTCTTACGGTGTAAAAAACCATGGAGATGCGATTGATGCTTGAATTTATGCAGGTTTGCTATTATAATCATCAGTGATTTAGAGAAGTAAACTTTATCACACACCCGCTTATACTATTTTATACATTTAAGGAGGAATCTACTATGATTACCTGGAACAACCTGGATACACTGGAAGCATTTAAAAATCTTTCAAAGGCAGAGCGTGTAAATATCGCAGAGGCAATGTCTGGAGAAAACGGTGCAGAACGTGTGAAAACATACAGCACACCGATGGCAGAAGGCCTTGCGTATAATTATGCTGCAAAGCAGGTAGATGACAAACTGCTGGACGATCTGCAGAAACTGGCAGATGAAGCACAGCTGACTGAAAAATTCGAAGCACTTTACAATGGTGAAGTTATTAACACCGGAGAGAAGAGAATGGTTCTTCATCACCTGACACGCGGTCAGCTCGGTGAGGCTGTAAACGCTGACGGCACAGACAAACGTGCTTTCTATAAAGAACAGCAGCAGAAGATCGCAGATTTTGCAAACAAAGTACATGCCGGAGAGATCACAAATGCAGCAGGTGAGAAATTTACAACCGTTGTTCAGATCGGTATCGGCGGCAGTGACCTCGGACCTCGTGCAATGTATCTGGCACTGGAAAACTGGGCAAAGAAAAACGATACCTTCAAGATGGAAGCAAAATTCATCAGCAATGTAGACCCGGATGATGCAGCAGCAGTTCTGTATGGTATCGACGTAGCACATTCCATCTTTATCCTGGTTTCCAAATCCGGTACAACACTGGAGACACTGACCAACGAGTCCTTCGTAAAAGATGCCCTGAAAAATGCAGGACTGGATGCTTCCAAACATATGATCGCAGTAACCAGCGAGACATCTCCACTGGCAAAGAGCGACGACTATCTGGCAGCATTCTTTATGGATGATTACATCGGCGGACGTTATTCATCCACATCCGCAGTAGGCGGAGCCGTATTATCCCTGGCATTCGGACCGGAAGTATTTGAAAGATTTTTAAACGGTGCAGCAGAAGAGGACAGACTCGGAACAGAAAAAGATATCAGAAAGAATCCGGCAATGCTGGATGCACTGATCGGCGTTTATGAGCGTAACGTACTGGGCTATCCAAGCACAGCAGTACTGCCATACTCACAGGCACTGAGCCGCTTCCCGGCACATCTGCAGCAGCTTGACATGGAGTCCAACGGTAAATGCGTAAACCGTTTCGGTGAGAGACTTGACTATGTAACCGGACCGGTTATCTTCGGTGAACCGGGAACAAACGGACAGCATTCCTTCTACCAGCTGCTCCATCAGGGAACAGACATCATCCCACTGCAGTTCGTAGGCTTCAAGAATAACCAGATGAACACGGACGTAGTGATCCAGGGCAGCACAAGCCAGCAGAAACTGTGTGCAAACGTGGCAGCTCAGATCGTAGCATTTGCATGCGGAAAAAAAGACGAAAACCGCAACAAAAACTTCGAAGGCGGACGCCCGTCCAGCATCATCATTGGTGAACAGCTGAACCCGGAAACACTGGGAGCACTGCTTTCACACTTCGAAAACAAAGTCATGTTCCAGGGCTTCGTATGGAACGTAAACAGCTTCGACCAGGAAGGAGTACAGCTCGGTAAAGTACTGGCAAAACGCGTACTGGCCCACGAGACAGACGGAGCACTGAAAGTACTCAGCGATCTGATGAATATTTAGTCTCAGAGAAGAAGATTTTGCCATGCGATGCAGGAGATGCATCTCGCAGCAAGAATGCCAGAGGCATGCTTGAACATGGCGAATTTGACAGTATAATATAAAGGCATGATATAAAAAAGAAATCCCGTTGTACAGGAGATGTGCGGCGGGATTTTTTTGATTACAGGGATGTGCGTTGCGTTGTATAAGGCAGACAGCGTCAGCGATCGCCGCAGGTGCGAGAATGTGCCTTGATGCATGCTTTGTTCTGTTGCGGCGGATTTTTCAGGATGCTATAATCAGTTTAGGAACATTACAATCGTGATCCAGAACAGATATCTGTCTGGCAGAAGATTTTGATAAAAACAGGGTGGGTTTAACAGATCTGAGGGCATTGGTGAAAGAGGACTCCGGAGCGAAAAAGGTGAACTTCAGAAGAGTAACGGTTAAGGAATAGCAAAAATGTAGCATTATCTTGAGAAACTTATGTAAACTGATTGTGATAAAAATTAAATTCGGCGTGCAATTAAATTGTTGATAGATAAGACTGATAAAGTTGCGAAAAGACGTAGGAAAGATATTAGGAAAAGAAAGAAGATTCCGGAAATGTAATGTTTCTGGAATCTTTTTTTGTGGGAACAATATGCTAATACTAAATTTCGTAGAGTATCCTACTCTGCGATTTCATAATTATCGATTTTTATATCAAACTTCTACTTAATTTTACAAAACGTCACTTAAAATGTCAATATATGAGGCAACAAATTTGAACAATTTTGCTGATAAATACAAAAATTCTTTGAAAAACTTTGTTTGAATATGAGATTTGAAAAAATGTGTCGTGATTGAAACAAAAAATCCTGCTTTAGAAGTATTGTTTTTTATGTTATATGGATATTTGCCGTCAAAATATCCGTCATAGAAAGGAGTTATGGGTTATGTCAAGAAAAGGAGAAAATATTTATAAGCGTAAAGATGGCAGGTGGGAAGGAAGATATATTAAAGGATACGACTCAAACAACAAAGCAATTTATGGATATGTCTATGCAAAATCATATCGAGAAGTAAAAAATAAAATGATTTCTTTTAAAAGAGATATACAAAATGGGCATTTTCAGACAGCACAATTGAAAGAAGAAATCGTTTTGTTACAAGATATAACAAATGAGTGGTTAACCGATATTAGATGTCAAATAAAAGATTCTACTTATATCAAATATAGAAATATGATCCAGTCCTACATAATTCCTGAAATTGGAAATTATCCGATCAATAATTTAACCATAGAGTGTCTGAATTCATTTTTTTCAGAGTTACTTCAAAATGGTGGGCAAAATCATCAGGGATTATCTGCAAAAACAGTTGCCGATGTCCTGTCGCTGGTCAGAAATATGTTTCGCTATGCAAAGGCAAAAGGAGTGGATGTACCGTGTGATGCAAGAGAGATTATAATCAAACAAAATGCCAGAGAATTTCGCATTTTCAGCATTCATGAACAGGAGAAATTATGTCAATATTTATGTACCCATCTTTCCCTTAAAAATATAGGAATTCTATTGTGTCTTTATACAGGATTGAGAATCGGAGAAATCTGTGCATTGCAATGGAAAGATATTTCTTTTATCGAAAATACCATTTATGTACATCAGACCATGCAGCGACTGCAGGTCGAAAATGCAGCAAAACAACGTACAAAATTAATGCTCACAACACCCAAAAGCCCTTGTTCCATTCGAGTAATTCCGATTCCAGAAGATATTGTTAATCTTTTGAAAAATACCATTCACGAAAAACAAGGATATATGCTTACTTGTCAGGAAGATTACTGTATCGAACCAAGAACGCTACAGAATCATTTTAAACGTATATTGAAAGAAACTGGAATTAAAGAAACAAATTTTCATACACTTAGACATACATTTGCAACACGATGTGTTGAAGCCAGATTTGATATAAAAAGTTTGAGTGAAATTCTCGGACATTCCAGTGTAAACATTACAATGAATCGTTATGTACATCCGACAATGGAACTAAAACGACAGAATATGCAGCGTTTAACCTGTTCTTTCGCCGTCAGCTCAAGCCGTCAGAATGCCCAGGATTACTAGAAAAACTGAATATTTTCTATACTTTCGCAGAGTAGGATACTCTGCGAAAAGATAATCAGGAATATGATGCTGTGCAGATTATAATCAGGATTAAATTAAAATTTATTTTAACACTTAAATGTTCTGAAAATATGAAATAAATAGGTTGAAAAAATAAAAAAGTATAATTTTTTCATAATTTTCTGCAAATAAGGGAGGAGATAACAACGGAAAAATTCAATATTACCTATGGCATGCTGACAAGTTCCGGGGAGCGAAAAGCCAACGAAGATTTTCTGGACGTTCTTATCAGCTCGGATCGTCAGGATTTTATCTTGTGTGACGGTCTGGGGGGACATGGAAATGGGGATGTGGCATCCAGATTTGTGACGGAAACCATAAAAGAAGCTTTGAAAAAGGAAATGAGCGTCGAAGAGAGCATTATGGAGGCACAGAAAAAGCTCCTGGAAAAGCAGAAAGCAGAACATGCGGAAAATTCCATGAAGACGACCGTGACTTGTCTTGAGTTGTCTGGAAGTAAGGCAAAATTTGCACATGTCGGGGATTCAAGGATCTACCATTTTGAAAAGGCAAAGTACGTGCAGAGAAGTCAGGACCACAGTGTTCCGCAGATGCTGGTAAATCGAGGAGATATCAAAGAGAAAGATATCCGGCATCATGAAGACCGAAGCCGTCTGCTCCGCGTGATGGGGACGGAATGGGACAGCCCTAAATATCAGGTTGTTGATGACATAAAACTGACAAACCGCAGCAGCTTTTTATTATGCAGCGACGGATTCTGGGAGCTGATTGATGAAAAACAGATGTGCAAACTTTTGAAAAAGGCAGCGGATCCGCAGGACTGGCTTGGAAAAATGGAAGAGATTGTGCTGAAAAACGGAACAGGCACAAACATGGATAATTATTCGGCGATTGCAGTGTTTGTAAGATAAAACGATCGCCTGAAAGGAAAGAAAAAATGATAAGACGATGTAGCAAAGGGCACTGGTACGACACAAGTACCAACAAGGTATGTCCGCACTGTAAGCTGGAAAGTGAAAAGCTTGGAATCGGTATTCAGGATGTGGAAGAAGATGACCGCACGATATCGATTGCGGATGTCGGTTTATCGCTGGGAGATGAGCTGGAAGCCATTATCGGCAATTCAGTGGGAAATCCGATCACCGGAACAGCGATACCGGGCAGCATGGCGAGCGGAGAAGACGATGATAAGACAATTTCCTTTGGGTTTTTCGGAGATACCAGACAGCAGCCGGTGACAGGATGGCTTGTCTGCATGACAGGAAATGAGCGTGGAAAAGATTATCGTCTGCATGCGGGCAAAAATTTTGTCGGCAGAAGTCCGTCGATGGATGTGGTGATGGTGGATGACAAAAAGATTTCGAGGGAAAAGCATTGTTCCGTGATCTACGATCCGAAAAGCGATTCTTTTTATGTGGCAGCAGAATCGGGAAATCTGGTTTATCTTAACGATGAGCTTCTGGAAGCTACTGAGGAACTGGAACAGGAAGACAAGATCACGATCGGAGATACGAGTTTTATATTTATACCATTCAGCAGGGGGAAGAGAAAATGGGAAAACGAATAACAGGAATTATTGCAGCATTTATGCTGGCGGTGCTGGCAGGCTCCGGTATGGTACAGGCAGCTGCTATAGGGACACCGTATGTGGCAGAACAGGCCATCGGTAAAGCACCAAACATGAAAGCCTATGTAACCGGTTCAAAGATGAAAAAAGATGCAGCGGTAACCGGTAAGATCGGTGATATCGAACTTACGCAGAATGGCGATATCACTACCTTTCAAAAAAGCGGCGAAAAGATGAATTATATCATTCTGATGGATAATTCCGGTTCCGTAAATGAAACACAGTTTGCAGAAGCAAAAGAACAGCTGAAAAATCTGAGAAAATCACTGAAAAAAGGCGATGAGATGACACTTTACACCGTTGGAACGGACAATGCTGGCGGCGAAAAAACACAGGTTTTTGCCAGAAAGGTAAAAGGCAAAGACAAAGAGAAAAAAGAACAGAAAAGCGACTGCAAAAAAATAGAAAAAATTCCGTATCTGAAATCGGCGAATATCAAAACCGTTTTGTACCGTTCGATCAATCAGATCCTCAAAGAACAGGCATCACCGGAAAAAAGAACCGTTCTTCTGCTGATCACAGACGGAGAGGACGATTCTCAGGGAAAAGATATTAATAATGTTTCTACAGCCAAAACAGTAAAAGAAGCATCTATTCCGGTATATGGAATCATGCTCAACCGAAAACCTCCGAAGTCCGGCAGTTCCGCAGAAGCAGATGAAAAGATTTCCTATACAAGAAATCAGATTCTGGAAGAGAAAAACAGCCGTGGATATTATTACGACTGCAGCGTGGAAGCCACACCGGAAAGTGTCGATGCCGCATTTAAGACACTGACTACACTGTGGCAGAAAGAAACTTATGTGGTGAATCTGACAGCTTCCACCAATCAGACGGCAGGCCGTGGAAAACTGGCACTGACTGTGAATAACTCCGCTGTCGGAAAAATTTATGTGGACTATTCTGCTTATGATAAAGACAGCGATGCCCCGGTACTTACCGGTGATGTCGAAGAAGTGAGTAGCAATTCCATCAAATTTTCTATTCAGGATCAAAACGGTGTCAACAACATGGATGCCAACGAAACAGCCAACTATATGATTCAGACTGTTTCCGATAACGGAGAAGGCAAAGTATGGTCGATTGAATCGATCAATACAGCAGCATCCGGCAATCAGATCACAGTTACGCTGACAACCAGCGAAGAACTTTATAATGACAGCTATACGCTGCATCTGACCAACATCCGTGATAAATCACAGGATCAGAATGAGATGGATGTCACCGCAGAGTTTACAATCACAACCGGTCTGGATGCAAAAAAAGTGGAATTCCAGAACATAATCAAATCTTACTGGTGGATCGGACTGATCGTTCTGGTCGTGATCATCGGTGTGATTATCGTGATTGTGATTCGCAGAAAAAAAACAGAAGTAGTCGGTGTCGATCCGGATGAACTGGAAAAAGCAGACAGCAAGAAAATCCGCCTGACGATTACCGACCGTGCAGGAATGATCAAAGATGTGGAATGGAATGTAGAAGGAAGCCTGTTTGTAGGACGTTCCGATATCTGCAATATTTTCTTTGACGATGACCGTTTATCCAAACAGCACTTTGTTATAGAAGTCAACAAAATGGGTTGCTACATCGTCGATCTTGAATCAACAAACGGAACCTTTGTAAATGGCGTCAAGATCACGAACCGGAGAATGCTTCTGGATGGCGATGTGATCACGGCAGGAAGAGAAAAGTTTGTATTCCATCTTCCAAAGCAGCAGCTAGAAACACAGGATGTTGTTTCGGAAGAAGGCAAATAGAAGAGGGGGTGGAAACAGACGATGTTTGGAATAAAAAGAAAAAAAGCAGTGCAGCCGGAGCCGATACCGCAGCCGGTGCAGAGCAGACCGGTGATCCGCACGGTTCCGCAGATGACCACACTGGCACGAAGTTCCGTCGGAAACCGAAATTATCAGCAGGATGCACTGTATGTCAGTGAAAGCAAAGTCCTGTCTGCAAATAAAAAAATCCGACTTCTGGCAGTTGTATGTGACGGAATGGGAGGAATGGCAGACGGAGGCAAAGCGAGCCGCACTGCAATCCAGATGATGGTGCAGGGATTTAAAAATATCGAAAAAGCACCACAGGTCAATATACCGGCATTTTTTCAGCAGGGAATCTATGCGATCGATCAGGTAGTCAGCGCTTTCCCGAAGGAAAACGGAAGAGGATCCGGAACAACGATGGTGGCATGTATTGTAGAAGACAATAAATTATACTGGGCATCCGTGGGCGACAGTCGTATCTATATCATCCGCAATCATCAGATGCAGCAGGTGACGCGTGACCACAACTACTGGCTCAGACTGCAGGAAAAAGTGGCAGCCGGTCAGATGACAATGGAAGAAGCGATGGCACAGCGTCACAAAGAAGCACTGATCAGTTATCTCGGCATGGGAAATGTCTCTTTGATGGACATCAATACAGAGCCGTTTACCATGCAGTACGGCGATATGATCATGCTTTGCAGTGATGGCATAACCAAGACACTTCCGGATGCCCAGATAAAAAAGATCATTTTGGCAGACGAAGTCAGACCGGCTCAGAAGGCAGAAGCTCTGGTAGAGGCAGCAACACATGCAAATTCACATTCACAGGATAACACTTCCGTGGTGTTGGTCCACTACGAAGAAGTTGATATAAAAAAACATCATTAAAATAAAAAGAAAAAACAAATGGGAGCACAGAATGTGCAGGAAAGGAGAACATTATGAATTTATGCAGATGTGAGAACGGACATTTTTACGATAAGGAGAAATACCCAACCTGTCCACATTGCAGCGGAGGAAGTGCAATAGATGGGAAACCTACGGAAGCATGGGACGATGGCCCTACCGTTCCTATGAATGAAAATCCACCGAAAGTTCAGCCGAATGTGCAGCCGACTCAAGGCGGTTTTAATCCAAATCCGCAGCCGACAGCAGGAGCCTTTAATCCGAATCCGCAACCGACAGCAGGCAGCTTTAATTCAAATCCGCAGCCATTTCCGCCGGTAATGCCGGTTGCAGGAGGCTTTTCCGCCAATGATATGACAATGGGAGTCGATAACGGAGATACGCCAACCGTACCTTGGGATCCGAATCAGAGCGGAGACGACGATGATGATCATACCGTAGGATTTTTTGATGATGTCTTTACAGATACAACAAAAGAAGCAACAAAGGGACCGGTAATACCGGGAATGCCGGCACAGGCATCTGTACAGCATGTCAACAAAGTATCCACACCTTGCGTGGGATGGCTGGTTGCACTTGGCGGTGAGCACATCGGAACAGATTTCCGCCTGAAAGTCGGAAAGAACTTTATCGGACGCAGCCCGAAGATGGACATTGCCCTGACAGAAGACAAGAGCGTCTCCAGAGAACGCCACGCCATCGTTGTATATGATCCGAAGTCAAATATGTATCTGATCCAGCCGGGAGAATCCAGCAGCCTTGCATACCACAACAACAACCTGCTCCTGACACCGGAAAAACTGGAAGCATATGACATGATCACAGTAGGTGATGTCAACCTTCTGTTTATGCCGCTGTGCGGTGCAAAATTCAGCTGGGGAAGCGTGCTGGATGAACTGAAAAAGAAACATGAATAACAGATAAGAGGAAAGAAAATGGAGCGTTTCGCAAAAAAATTCCGGGTAATGGGCAGCATCTGGATTTTGCTGGAGCTGGTCACGCTGTTTCTGCCGTTTATGAAACGGGTGCAGGAAAATTATCCGGAGGATATATGGAGCCGACTGGATTACATTCAGGGGGCGATCGGTATATTTATCGGAAATGTAAGAGCGGATCTTCCACAGACCTTTACGACGACGCAGGCGGCATGGATTCTCGGACTGATGGCACTGCCGCTTGTCATTGCCGTCGCAGCGTGCGTATGGGGGATCGTTGGAGATCACAAACAGAGAGTGAGCAGCATTCTTATTTTTCTTGTTTTTCTGCTGGATATCATAATGTTTGCAACAAAAGGAAATTTTCTGCTGCAGGGCGAAGAAGGTCAGTCGTACCTTATGGGAAATGGAAGTATGTATGCACTGATCATTTCAGGAGTCAGTTCCGTATTCTCCGTGCTGGCATGGATCGCAACGCCGAAGATTGTCAAAGAAACATCGGATGAGATACCGCAGGTAGCAGAGATCAAACAGCAGCAGGTAGAGGCAAAATACAACGTAATGCTGGAAGAACAGCCGGAAAAACCGCAGGAAAAACAGCAGATGCCGCTGCATGGTGTACTGGTCGGTATACAGGGACTTTATGCCGGAGCTGAGATCGCCATGAAAGACGGAGAAGAGATCCGACTTGGAAGAGCAGAAGGAAATCACCTGATCTTTACCGGACAGAGAAGTATTAGCCGTAATCACTGTAAGATTCGCTGGAATGCAGCAAAACAGAGCTATCTGTTTCTGGACTATTCCAGCAGCGGAACTTACCTGAATGGTTCGCAGGACTGTCTTCCGCAGAATCTGGAGATCGAAGTGCCGTGCGGCAGTCAGATCGCACTGGGAAACAGAGAAAATATTTTTTTATTGAAATAAGGGAGCAAAAGTATGAGTGAATTGTGCATGAATTGTTTTAGCGTTAAGGGTGCGTATGAAGTATGCCCTTACTGCGGTTATGTAGAAGGAACTCCTCCAAAGCAGCCACATTACCTTACCCCGGGAACCATCCTGGGGAATCGGTTTATTGTGGGGACTGCGATTGGTGTGGGAGGATTCGGAATTACCTATAAATGTTTTGACATGACCCTCGGTGTCGTGGTTGCAGTAAAAGAATTTTATCCGGCAGGTCTTGTAAACCGTGCACCGGGAGAATCCAGAGTCGGTCTGCTCTCCGGTGACAAAAAAGGCCAGTTTCAGGAGCAGCTCCAGCGTTTCCTTCTGGAAGCACAGAGCGTGGCACAGTTCGGAAAAGCCAAAGACATTGTAAACGTTTTTGATTTTTTTGAAGAGAACGGAACAGCCTACATCGTAATGGAATACATAGACGGCGTACTTCTGAAAGACTATCTGGACAAACAAGGCGTGATCGCTCCGGATGCAGCCATGAGCATTATCATGCCGATCATCGAGGCGGTCAAAAAAATTCACAGTAAAGGAATCATTCACAGGGATATCAGCCCCGACAATATTTTTATTGCCGATGAAAATACCATCAAAATCTTTGACTTTGGTGCAGCACGTTTAAATAACAGTAAAGAAGGTATGGCGGCAGAACCGGTGATCAAAGTCGGCTATTCGCCGCTGGAGCAGTATCGGGATAAGAGCCGCCAGGGATTTTATACGGATGTTTATGCCGTAGGAGCCATTCTCTATCAGATGCTGACCGGAGTCAAACCGATCGAATCCACCGAGCGAGAATTTAAAGATGAACTGAAATCACCAAGAGAACTCGGCGTCAAGATCAGTGCGAACACAGACCGTGCCATTATGGAAGCACTGGCAGTCAGACCGGAACTGCGTTTCCAGGGCATCCAGGAATTTCAGGAAGCACTGCAGAATAAAAGAATTGCAGAAAACCCAAAAGAAAAACTGAAGAAAAAACGAAGAACCAGAAACTGGGCGATCGCCTTGACGGCAACAGCAGCGATGGCAGTGGCCGTTGGAATCGGACTGTATTCTACCGTTCTGAAGCCACAGGCATCCATCTTTGAAGCCGAGATAAAAAAAGATACAACCATTGTAGTCTGGGTAGAAAACAAAGATCAGAAAAAACAGATCGATGAACTGGTGAAGAATGGATTTAAAAAAGGCACGACTTCCTATCCGGATGAAAATATCCAGAAAATGCAGAGCGAAGATGAAAAAGTCCAGGTTCAGATCGAAGTTAAGAAAGATATGGAACAGGCACTGCAGAAAGCAGACGAACTTCCGAATATGTTCCTGACGGATCATGTGACAGATCTCTCAAACTACAAACTGGTTTCTCTGAAAGAGAACGTCTACGATTCCATGGATAAAAATGCTTATCTGTTTTTACCGGAAAACGAAGAAATGTTCGGAGAAATGAAGGAAATTCCAACCGGGCTTGACACCCTTCTGCTCTATTCCTGCAGTTTTGAATACAACAAGGACAATACACTGACAGATTCCTGTTTTATGGACCGAACAGACAATACCATTAAACTTTCAGAACTGATCGCAGAAGATTCAAAGAAGGCAACAGAGAATCAGGAGGATTCGAGCATGCTGAACAATCAGTATGCAGCAGTATTAGATGATGACAGTCTGTCAAATGTCCTGCTGCTGAACAATGAGATTTCCTGGAAAAAAGTGGCATCTAAAAAAGCACTTCCGGATGACACGATGATCAGAAATCTTTCTTCCCTTCAGACCCTGCGTGTGACTGCTCAGAACGGAACAGAAAAAGACAGCGATAAATATCAGATCAACAAAGGAAAGAAGAAACAGAAAGTTTACGGAAGCAACATTCTTGCGGGAGTTGCTTATCGCAAAATCATGAACAATGCAAGAGACAACAAAGGAGAAGGTGCAAATACACTGAAAGATTACAAGACCTATGTTGTGACGGATGAAGAAGGCAAAATGCTGGTTGAATTTTCAGAACGTTATGCGATCACGCAGGCATCCAGCACCGACCAGCAAACGGCGTGTATGCGTCTTCTGTGGGTTATGTTGAGCGAGGCCGGTCAGACACAGAAAAACCAGCAGGAACAGACAACCTATCCGATCATGCGAAGCGTATTTGAAAAATTCCAGACCTACAATGCAGGTTATGAAGGATTCAGCGAACTGGAGCAGGCCAGAACCCAGTGCATCACAACAGGACCGAATAACCGGGAACTGCTCAGGTTTGTGTCAGGAATTGGCAAGAAACAGAAGGTGGAAGGAATTAAAAAATACACGGACAGTTATGCAGAGAATTAAGGGAGCGTGAGTATTTTGGAAAAACAATTCGAAAAGCCGATGAAATGGTATAAATTTGTGATTTATTTTCAGTTGTTTGCGGCAGCAGTTTTTAATGTTGGAGCGGGAATTATCTTTTTTACAGGTTCGCACTATGGGTTGGACAGTTTTGAACTGAAATTGTTTTATGGAGTGTTAAGTAATTTAAAAACACTGGATATCTGTATGGGAATGGTATCTATTTTTCTTGCTGTTTTTGCAATTATTGTAAGACAGAAACTGGCACATTTTGATGAGCAGGGGCCGAAACTATACTTAAGTTATCAGCTTATTACCGTTGGAGCAAATTTACTGTATATAGTGATAGCAACGGTAATTGTATATCAGGCATTTGGTGACAGTTCAGGTGATGTATGGAATATGTTTACCGGTGCATATGCAAGCTGCGGAGCCGGCATTTCCATGTATCTTGTAAACAAGGTTTATTTTAACAATCGAAAAGAATACTTTGTCAATCATGGAACTTCCGATATACCGGGAGAGAAAAATGTGATTCCACAGCCGCCGAAGAATGAAGTACCGGAACAGCCAGGAGAAGATCCGCATTATGTACCAGTACAACCACAGCCAGGAGAAGATCCGCATTATATACCAGTACAACCACAGCCGGAACAGAAACATGGTGTACTTGTTGGACTGTGCGGTCTCTATGCCGGAGCGAAAATTGAGATGAAGGACGGAGAAACGATCACATTCGGACGGGCAGATGATAATAATCTGATTTTTGAAAATGAAAACAGAATCAGCAGACATCACTGTATCGTTCGCTGGGACGCACAGAGACAGAAATATATTTTCAGGGACTACTCAAGCGGCGGAAGCTACATCAACGACCAGCAGGACTGCCTGCCGCAGAACCTGGATTTGGAAATCGCCTGCGGAAGCAAGATCGCTCTTGGAAACAACGACAATGTATTTTTATTCCAGTAGCAAAAGGAGGAAAAAGAATATGAAGAAAAAAATAGTTGCGTATCTCTTATGTATGGCAATGGGAGTCTCCCTGCTGCCGATGCCGGTTACACAGGCGGCTGATCAGGGGGCAGTGGTGTATGAAGAAGATACAACAACAGGAGAAGAACAAGATTCTTATGTTCAAATAAAAGGATTGAAAGCATTTGCTGATTGTGGCAATGCTACAAACAAACCAGATGCAATTGTGGATGGAGATAAAAGTACCTATTGGCATTCTGCATGGAAAGGTGAAATGCAGCCTGAGAAACAAGAAGCATATACAGAGATGAGCAAAAATAACAATATCATCTTGAAATTAGCTCAAACGTCTGCTGTAAAAAAAATAGTTTATCTTTCAAATGGTGAGAATTCGAATGGTACAATCTCAAAATGTAATTTGTACATAAAGCAAAAGCAGGACAACACAGAAAAATTTGAACAAGTAGGAAATGAACCGTATACATTAAAATTTGATCAAAGTGGAGTAGCAGAGATTGATTTTGAAACAGCATTTGAAAATGTTGCGGAAATAAAAATAGAAGTTTTAAATACAAATGGAGACCCGAGCAATACGTTTATTTCTGGAAAAGAGTTAAGTGTATTTCAAGATGAAGAACAAACAGAGGCAATTAAAATCATGGCAAATGCTGAGTGTTCGTCACAGAAAGATCAGGGAATTGCCAAACTCGTAGATGGAAAAGAAGAAACTGTATATCATTCAACATGGGGCGATGATAGTGGTCCAACTTTAGAAGACGGTGAAGAGTTTGAAGGTAAAAAGATAACTGAAATTGTTCGCCCTGAAACAACAACCAAATCAAGTGAATTAATCAAAAATAACAAGATTTATATTCTTTTGCCAAAAGAAGAAAACGTGGCAAGACTTGTTTATACTTCACGTCAAAAAGAGAAGGATGGAAGAATCACTGGTGTCAATATTTATGTTTCAAAAAAAGAAAAATTAACATATTCAGAAGTGGAAAACTGGACAAAAGTCTCAGAAGAAACAGTAAACTGGGCAGACAGTGAAGAGGATCAAGTATTTGATTTTAAACCAGAACAAGAAGGTGTGAGATGGATTTGTCTGGAAGTAAAACATTCTGCTGGAAGCGAAGAAGATAAATTTATCAATGCAGCAGAAATAGCGGTTGAAGTGAAAAAGACAGAATTACAGAAAGCAATTGAGGAATTGCAAAATCTTTTAAATGATGAAAATTATAAGAATGCTTATGATAATCCATTTGATTATACGAAGGAATCATGGCGTGAATTTCAGGATGCATATAACAAGGCAGAAGCTATTTTGAAAAAAGAAAATCTTTCCGAGCAGGATATTCCTGATATTAGAAGTGCAAAGACAAATCTTATAACTGCAAAGGATAATCTGATTGGGATAGTGGAAAAGCCAACTTTAAATTTGGCAAAACCAGAGGTGGGAAAGAAGTTTCCAAAAGCAGCATTTGAAAATACTGAAGATACTGACTTTTCAAAGATAATGGATATTGAAACAGTATGGAAAGACAGCGATTCAAAAGATGTAACAAATGAAACAATTCAGGATTATAAAGATTATACTGCTGAGATTAAGTTAAAAATAAAAGATGATGCGAAAAAAATTTTAAAATCAGAAGATGTAGATTTAAAAATTAGTGGAGTAAGTGAAACTATTACAGGAACATTGTCTGATGATGAAAAGACTTTGACGTTAAATTATTCGTTTTCACAGGGAGAAGAAGACCATAAAGATGCTGAAGAAGCTTTAAAAACAATAAAAAATCAAACAATAGATATTTCAGAAAAAGATGACAATGAGCACTATAAATATGCACCGGATCAATGGACAACTTTCTCAACCGCAAGAGACGCAGTGAATGGCATAGATAATACAGCAGATACCAATACGATTAGAAGTGCTGTTAACAATCTAAAAAAGGCAAAAGATGAGTTGGATAAACATAAGCTTACTTTTGTAGAGAAAAAAGATGCGGATTGCTCAAACGAAGAGAATGGAAAAGAAGCGTACTATAAGTGTAACTGTGGAAAAGAATATTATTACTATGACGAAGAAGCAAAAGGATTGTGTCTGATAGAAGAAAGTATCGAGGACTGGGGAGTCATAAACTATGATGATAACCATGAATATAATTATTCTAAATTAGACTATCAGTGGGCATATACTACAGATGACATTGTAGCAAGTGATGAAAATGTTGACATTCAATGGAATCCTATTGATAAAGATACTGAATGGACATTAGATTTTGCACAAAAAGTAACAGCAGTTCGCTGTATTATAGAAGTAAAGTGTACAAAATGTGGTGAGAAAAAAGAAAAGGAAAAGATCATAACAAAGGAAGCTGTGGAAATACAGCAGCCTACCTGTACAGCAAAAGGTTCCTATACTTATAAAGTAACTTTAGGGGATTATAGCAAGGATGAAAATGGTGAAAATAAAATGTCTACTATTAAAATCCCAATTCAAATGATTGAACATAATCTTGAAAAAACCGAGGCAGTCGCCGCAACGTGTGAAAAAGATGGAAACATCGAGTACTATACCTGTAAAACTTGTAAAAAGTACTTCTCAGATAAAGATGGCAAGAAAGAAATTGAAGAAAACAGCTGGGTAGTAAAAGCAACTGGTCATCAGATTGTTGAGGAAGTCAAAAAGCAACCAACGAAAAAGGCAGAAGGACAGCTGGTAAGACACTGCAAAAATTGTGACTATGTAAAAGAAACACTGGCTCTTCCTAAGAAAGAGATTACGATTTATGTTGGTGCAAAAGCAAAAGAGGTACCGAAGGTGGCCAGCACTTATAATACTTCAGATTACAGAATAGCATATGTAAAAGCAAAAAATGCAAAGAAGTATGAAAAGTATTTCAATTTAAAAAATGCGAACAAAAACGGTAATCTGAAAGTAACGATCAAAGCTAACTCAAAAAAACTTTCACAGGTGAAGCTGTCGACTATTCCATTGAAGGTAACAGTGGCAGGAAAAGAATACAAAACAAATGTGAAGGTGAAGATTAAAGCTCCAAAGATTACAATCACAACAAAGACAATAGAATTCGGGGGTACGAGAGGAACACGTTATTGTTTCGACTATAATGTGAAAGGTGCCACTAAAATCAAAGTTCGTGCAAAAAAATTAGCATTTCGTAATAAGGAATTTAATCGTTATATAAGTACACCAAAGAGTAACGAAAAATATACTTATTTCAATATCAAAGAAAGTGATTTAAAAAATTTAGGAAATAAAATTAGTTTTGAAATAGTAGCTTATTATGGAAAAAATGTTTCTGAAAAATATAAAAAGACAGTAAGTGCAAAGTAGATTATTAAGGGAAAGAAGGAAAAACTGTGTTAAGAACAAATTTAAGATTAAAGAAAGCAGCAATGGCATTAGCGGTATGTGCTACAGTTTTCAGTGTACCGGGACAGGTATTCGCAGCAAAACCGAGCACGGCAACTGTAAAGAGAGCCTATGAAAAATATGCATCAAAAAAACTGTTATCTAATTCAAAATATCCATATGGAGCATACACTTTGTATGACATTAACCGGGATGGTGTGCCGGAAATGTTTTTTGAATATATGAGCGGTGCAAGATCAGGGTTTAAAATTTATACCTACAAAAAGAAAAAAGTGGTAAGTGTAAAATCTTCAACAGGAATCAGCTGTATTTATTATAATTCAGGCAAAAAACAGATCTGCATTTTAACTTCCAGTGGGGCATCTGATAACACTTATACTTGTTATAAACTGAGCGGCAAAAAATTAAAGAAGGTTGTGCAGTATAAGAGTGTTTCATCAGGAAGCGGAATGAAGTTTTATAAAAATAAGACGAGAATTTCAGGAAATCAGTATATGTCTTATGTTGGAACATTTGATAACTGGAATACAGTCAGGGCTCATTAAGAGAAAAGTAAATCGGAGTTAAGTTCCGATGTCAGTAAAAACAGAAAGGAACGAAAGAGATATGAAATTATGCATGGGCTGCATGAATGAGATAGAAGATCATCTTTCTACTTGTCCGTATTGTGGATTTAATGAGACGGCACTTCGTCAGGAATCTTACTATCTCGATCCGGGTACGATCATCGGTGGAAAGTACATCGTCGGACGAGTCCTGAACTATGGCGGACATACAGTGTCTTACATGGGAATGGATGCAGAAAAAAACAGAAAAGTAATTGTAAAAGAATACCTTCCGAGTGATTTTTCCACCCGCTCGGAAGGGGAAAAAGAAGTTACGATTTATTCCGGAGACGGTCAGCAGCAGTTTGAACAGGGACTGACCAATTTCCTGAATGAGGCAAATCGTATTCAGCATTTGCAGAATATAAATGGAATCGCAAAAGTTTATGACTGTATTTCGGAGAATGAAACAGGTTATGTGATTTCAGAGTATGTAGAAGGACATACATTAAAAGAAATTCTCGAAAACGGAAAACGTTATTCTGCAGAAGAAGCAGCAAACTTTATCCGCAAAATTTTACAGGGTTTAGTGGAAGTACATCGTATGGATATTGTGCATTGTGATATTTCACCGGAAACCATTATGATTACAAATTCCGGTGACATCAAGCTGACTGATTTTGGTGCGACGCGTTATGTCACGACAGCAAATTCCAAGAGTCTGTCGATCATTCTGAAAAGAGGATTTGCACCGGAAGAACAGTATCGAAGCAAGGGCGTACGAGGACCGTGGACGGATGTGTATGCACTTGGTGCAGTTATGTACTACATGATCACCGGAACAGTTCCGCAGGAATCGGTAGAACGTGCATTATCGGATGATTTGAAAGAGCCGTCAAAGCTTGGAATTTTAATTCCGAAAAATATGGAAAATGCTCTGATGAATGCCCTGAATGTTTATCAGAAAGACAGAACACCGTCTGCAGAAGCATTTCTTGCAGAGCTGAACAGCCGGGAAGTAAAACGTATAAAGGTAAAACAGCAGAAAAATAAAACAGGAAAAATTCCAGTCTGGGCCAAAACTCTGGTAGCAGGACTTGCCTGTGTGGTAGTGGCCGGAGGTGTATATATCGTAAAAAATACACGAAACAGCAGTACTGTGATTGCTACAAATGCAATTACTATGGTAGATTTAACCGGGCAAACAAAAGAAGAAGTTCAGGATTCTATTGAAAAATTAAAAGAGCAAGGACTGGAAGTAGAACTTAAAACGGAGGATGATGGCACGGTTTTTGATCTGGATAAACCGGATGGCACGGTAGCATGGCAATCTTTAAAAGCAGGTGAAATACTGTATGATCCAAAACAAAAAGAGAGCAGTACGGAAGAAAATCAGACGGAAAAGGCACAGGACAGTATAGTTATTCGGATAAAATGGAATAGTCAAACACAGCTTAATTATAATGATATTGATAATATGAATGCTTATGCGATGGCACAAAAATTGCATATTGATACTACTAATGAAGAGCAGTTTGTTGGTGAAGAAGTAAAAGAAAGTGACAAGCATTATTATTATGAGCTGGATTCTATTGAGATATCTGGGAAGAACATCACAAAAGATGAATTGGAAAAGAAGAAAAACAAAGATGAAATTTTAAATTATAATAAAGATAAAGTTAAGATTCATTATTATTATTTAAAAAAGTTTTTCTATTGGGATTCTCTGCCTGATTTTGTGGGAGAAAATATTAATAGTTTGGCAAAACAGAAGGTATATAAATATGAAAATGAGAAGAGAACAAAAGTTGGCAGAAAATCACTGGAAAATTCGGGAATGATTGATGATTGCTATTATGCCATTGAAGGACAGTGTGATGAAGGATACATTGTCGATCAAACGGTGGATCCAGGTGAGAAATATGACCAGTCACAACCTAAAGATAAAATATTGACATTGAAAACAGTAGGACATATTTTAAACTACAAAGAAAAAACAGTGAAAGACTTTCAAGGCGAGTTGAGCAAAGCAGGTTTTGGAAAATATGGATATCAGTATGCAACACAGGGAGATGTATCGGAAGATATTACAATACCTGATGATGAAATAATTCTAAATGTAAGTGTATATGATAATGACAAAGATCCTGGACGTGAAGGTACTCCAGAGAAATATTTTGAATGGAAAGAGGGGGATGCTGAGCCAGAGACCTCACATTTATTCTTTGTAATTACCATTGCAGATCCAGTGAAGCCAACTCCGAGTATATCTGGAAATGATAACAGTGGAAGTTACAGTGCCCCAAGTTCAGGATACGATAACAGTGGAAGTTTCAATGTACCAAATCCTGAAAAAAACAATTCCTTAAATGTTGACTCTAACGGAAGAACTTGGTGAACTACGGGAGCAGGTTAAAGGAGAATACTTATGAAACTTTGCTATCATTGTATGTCGCAAATCTCCAATGACAAAGCCTCTACCTGTCCTGTGTGCGGCAAGAGTCTGACTCCTGAGGAGCAGAAGCCGCGTTTCCTGAAGCCAGGGACGGTTCTCGGTGGAAAGTTTATTGCCGGGTATCATCTTGGTTCCGGTGGTTTTGGGAACACTTACATTGGCTGGGATCAGGTTTTGCAGAGGAAGGTTGCGATTAAGGAGTTTTATCCGGAACAGTACTGCGGCAGGGGGCAGGATGGCCTGACGGTCGTGGTGACGGATGAGAGATTGATTTCACGTTATCAGCGTGGACTGCAGCAGTTCCTTGTTGAGGCAAGGAACGTTGCTGCCCTGCATGATGTGCAGGGTGTAGTAGAGATTTCGAATTTCTTTGAAGAGAATGGAACCGGTTACATTATTATGGAGTATCTGGAAGGAATGGATGTGAAAACGATCCTGCAGAAATCCGGAAATAAGAAGGATTATGAATGGAGCAGAAGAGTCATTCTGACGGTACTTTATACTTTAAAAGAAGTTCATAAAAGGGGGGTGCTTCATCGTGATATTGCCCCTGACAATATTTTTGTTACAAAAGAAGGTATTGTAAAGCTGATCGATTTCGGAGCGGCGAAAAATGTCACTGTCATGGACAGCAGCAAGGATGTCTGGCTGAAATCCGGATATGCACCGATTGAACAGTATCGCAATACATTTGAGCAGGGACCATATACTGATCTTTATGCGGTGGCGGCACTTTTTTATCGGATGCTGACCGGGCAGAAGCCAGTTCCGGCCATAGACCGCCTAGAGAAAGATCCGCTGGTTCCGCTGTCTGACATGGGAATTTCGATTCCGCAGCAGGCAGAGATGGCGATCATGGTGTGCCTGAATATCATGCCGGAGTACCGACTCCAGAGTGCGGAAGAATTCATGGAGGCTCTTGACGGCAAGTTCTTTATTCCGGTCTATGAGCCGACCTGGATTTTGCCAAAGGAAAAGCCGAAGGGAATCAAAGCGAAGATAGGTGCTTTGCCGGTTGGAGCAAAAGTCGCACTCTGTCTGCTTGGAATTGCACTGATCGGCGGCACCGGAATCGGTGTAATGTCAGCTTTTAACAATCAGACACAGACCAGTATGGAAAATGTCCAGCAGGTTCTTATGGTGGATCTGAAAGGTAAGACAAGGGAAGAGGCAGAAAAGGAAATCGAAAAACTGAACCGGGATTATGGATGGGATTTGAAAGTGGATACGTCAGCGACTGTTTTTGATCCTTCCAAAGAGGTTGGAACGGTAAGTGAACAGTCCGTCCCGGCAGGAACAGTTCTTTATGACGCGGCAGAAAATGCCGAACAGCAGTCAAAGGCAGCAGATCTGACCTATACGAACAATGGATTACATACTCAGGTGTCTGGTACGATCAAACTTACATTGTGTGTTCGAACAGTACGCTACAGTGAACTGAGAGGTCTGGATGCTTATACCATTGCAAAAAAGATGGGAATTGATACAAAAGATAAAAATCGTTTTATTCCAAAAGAAAGCGGCGGAAAGACGTATTATGATCTGATCTGTCTGCAGACCAGTTCTGGTAAAGTTACAAGCGGTGAGATCAACAAGAGTGAGAACAGAAGCAAAACATTTGAGTATAATGATGAACTGAAAATTTACTATTATGCGACAGATTTCTTCTACTGGAAACAGCTTCCTGATTTTACAGGCTATCAGAGAGTTGATATGATTCCGAAACAGCAGTTGTATCGGTACAGCGATGAAAACAAGAAAAAGAAAGTTGGCAAAAAATCTATCGAACGATCCAGTTTTCTTGATAAAAGTTATTATGCAATTAAAGGTGTACATGAAGCTGGTGACATTATTGCTCAGAACATAGCCCCTGGAAAGAAATATGATGAATCGAATCCGGGAGACACGCTATTGAAGATTCAGGTAATTGGAAAAGTATTTGATTACGAAGGAAAAACGGCGGAAGAATTTATAGAAGAACTGGAGCAAGAGGGAATCCACTATTATGATGTCAGAACGAAATCTGGAGAAGCAGGAGATTTGGAATGGAAGATCTCAGAAGTAACAATGTGTTCGGCTGCTTTGGATGTACAGGGACATAAAGGTTATATAGCAGGTGCGGAATTAGACTTTATCAGTCAGGAAGATCTTGGAAGTAATGCTTACTTTGACATAGTGGTCAAAGAGCCGGAAAAAGAAACACCAAGTACTTCAGCACCAAGTAATCGGAGCAGCGGAAGTTACAGTGCCCCATCATCAGGATATGATAACAGCGGAAACTATAGTGAACCGTCGGCAGGATCTGATGACAACGGAAAAAGTGATGAATCATCATTTGACGATGCCAGAAGTGATGGGAGTTATAGTACAGGAGAAGTAAATAGCAAATCTGCTAAAAGTAAAAATGAATCGGCAGATAAAAGCCAAAATGACAATTCTGCCTATTGGAGTGATGAGATGTTTGATAATGGTCATTACTGAGTGTTAACTGCAAATAACAAACGCAAAGGGGTGAGAATCAAAGTGGGAAAGCGATTAGTCAATCCGGACAGTCTCTGTATGGGATGCATGACGGAATTGCAGTGGCCGGGGATGCCGTGTCCGAAGTGTGGATTTGATATTCGGAAGTATCAGAGGCCGAAGAACAGTCTGCCACCGTACGAGATTTTGAACGGAAAATATTTGCTTGGCAGAGTCCTTGGCATAGGTGGCTTTGGGATCACTTACATTGCGTGGGATTTTTACCAGGCGAAGCGTGTATGTGTCAAGGAGTATTTTCCGAGGGAGATCGCCGTTCGAAATGTTTACGGGCACACGTATTCGGAGCAGCTTTCCGTTTCTCTTTTATGCAATACGGAGACGTACACGCAGCACTGGGACAAGATCCAGTCCGCCTATATGAAAGGGCTAGAGGCTTATATCAAGGAGGCAGAAAATCTGTCGCGTTATTATCTGATGCCGGGTATTGTTTCGGTTCGTGATTTCTTTTATGGAAATTCGACGGCATATATTGTTATGGAGTACATAGACGGCATTGATATGAAACAATATGCCAAACTGCGGGGCGGCAGGCTAAAGCCGGAGGAAGTGATTTCTCTGCTGAAGGATGTTTTAAAAGCTTTGCAGGCAGTCCATGAGGATAACATCATTCACCGGGATATCAGCCCGGATAACATTATGCTGACACGAAAAGATATGCATGCGGTCCTGATCGATTTCGGGGCGGCACGTACCTATGGAAACAGCGAAAATGCACCGGTTCTGCTGAAACATGGTTATGCACCGATTGAGCAGTACAAGCGGGACGGAAATCAGGGTCCATGGACGGACGTTTACAGTATGTGTGCGAGCATGTATTTTCTGATGAGCGGGATTCGGATTCCGCCGTCACCAGAGAGGCAGAAACACGACACGGTGCAGCGTCTGCAGGTCATGGGAGTTCCGATTTCGGATGAATGGGATCTTGCCATCTGCAAAGGGCTGAGTATCGAGCCGGAAAACAGGTATCAGTCGATCCGGGAACTGTATCAGGATCTCTATCATGAGTAAGGAGGGCATCATGGAAAATCGTTATCTGCCGGGGATGCTCTACTGGGAAAAAGCGGGACAGAGTGTATGGAGAATGTATGACCAGCTTCTTGAGATCAAAGTGCTTGCTTTCCGGGCAAAAGAAGGGCAGCAGGAGCAGCTTTATCAGATGGCACGGAAGCTGGAGAGACTGAATCTGTTAGATGAGCATTTTGTAAAGATTCTGGCAGTTAAAAAGATCAATGAGGAATGGTTTCTGTTGTTTTCTGCAAAAGATGCAGAAGAGAAAAAACAGCAGATACAGGCGGTTCTTGCAGCGAAAGATTTACAGGAAACAGAGGAAATGCCTGATTTTTCGCAGTACAGAGAACAGGGCAGAAAGAAAGAGCAGGTTTTGCCGTGCGGCACGATTCTGAATGGTCAATATCAGGTTTTGGACTGTGTCGGGATCGGAGGTTTCGGGATTGTATATCTTTGTCAGGATCTGTATCTGAAACGACTTATCGCTGTGAAGGAATATTTTCCGGAACAGTGGGCGGAGCGGGAGAGTTCTTATGTTTCTGTAAGGTCTTCGGACAAGCTGAATGCATATCGCTTTGGTCTTCAGTCTTTTTACGAAGAGGCAAAGATGATGGCAAAGTTCCTGAATACGCCGCATATCGTCACGATTTATGATGTATTTCCGGAAAATGATACTGCCTATCTGGTGATGGAATATTTATCCGGCATCAGTATTGGCAGGGAAATGAGGCTGAGAGAATATAAATCGTATTCCGCAGCAGAATTATCTGAGATCATAAATCCGGTCATGGATGCACTGGAAGCCATGCATGACCAGAGGATTGTCCACAGTGATATCAGTCCGGGAAATATCATGCGTACTTCAAACGGGGATATTTGCCTGATCGATATGGGGGCAGCCAAATATACACACACCTCAAGACCGGTCTTGAGTGCGGCATTTTTGAAAGTCAACTATGCGGCACCGGAACAGTATCGGAGTGCACGACAGGGGATTCCGTACGATGAAGGTCCATGGACGGATATTTATGCACTTGGTGCCACGATTTATTATCTTCTTACCGGGCAGAAACCACCCGATATTATAAAGAGGTTGGAAGGTAAAACTACAAAACTGTGTCTGCCGAAAAAACCGAGAGTAAAACGTGCAAGACAGTGGCAGACCTTCCTGGGACATGCAATGGAGCCGGAGATCAAAGAAAGAATTGGTTCAATCCGACAGTTCCGGGAAGAAAGTAAGGGGTTATTGAATTAGGGAAAGGAGAGGTTTATATGGACAATATTTTTACTGCACTGGTCAGAAGAAGGACTACAGGTGTCGTGATGGAGTTTGTTCTCTGGTGTATCGTCTGCTTTGCGGCATTGTTATCTTTGATCGCACTGGCGATGGGAGCAGGCAATTTTGTCTGGATTCTGCTGCTTTTAACGGCGGCAGGTCTTGGCGTGATCATGGCATTTCGTTTGAAGGAAGTGGCTCTGCTTTACAGTGTGTGCGTATTTAATGCAATTTTATTTTTGATCCATTATCTGGTTTTCAGTGTGAGTTATGGAGGAGGACCGCAGACGGCATTCAGTATTGTTTTGTTTATCTTAACGTTTCTGCTGTCTCTGGCAGTGGTTGCCTGTGCATTTGTCCAGTTTTTTTCGAGGGTGAATATGGGCACGGTGCTGACAATCCTAGAAATCTGCAATGTGGCTCTGATCATGATCATGCAGATTTTGATGTATGCGGCACAGTATGTCGGTGAAGACGAGTATTATAATATCAATACTTATCACAGAAGCTGGATGAATGCCAAAGGATACTGGATCGGAACGACAGCATTCTGGCTGATTCTGGTTCTTATTGCTGTCTTTTATGCTTATTGTTTCTGGGGTCCGGTAAGCGACAGGGCAGATAAACTCTATGTAAGCAATGGCGGAAACAGAGGCGGCGGCAGTACATATGCCGGATTTCACCCGGGAATGAAGGGAGTCACCGGTGCATATGCGGGACGCACGATTTATCTGGATGGAAGAACTTTAACGATCGGATCTTCGGAGACGGTGAATGTTTATATCCCGGATCCGCAGGTCAGCAGAACACATTGTGCGATACGTTTTAATTCGCAGACGGGATATTATGAGATTCTGGATCAGTCTACGAATGGTGTTTATCTTGGAAATGGTGCAAGGTTATATCAGGGCAGATATACGGCAGTACAGAGTGGAACAACTGTTTTTATTGCATCGCATCAGTTTATGTTGTTGTAGTGTGAGTTAGAAAGGGACAAAGGAGGAAAGAAAACATGAATGGAAAAAAGACAATGAAGGCATGGCAGATGATCGTTGCGGTCGTTTTGCTGGCGGCAATGATGATCACATTATTTTTACCAGCATTTCAGTTGAATGGTAAGTCTTTTTGTAAGGCACTTGAAAAAGTAGTTTCGAGTAAGCAACTTAATAAGGCGGCAAATGATTCAGGATCCAGCATGGATGATTTTGAGCGTGAGATAGATCAGGAAATTCAGAACCTAGAGCAGGAGAATAATGTAAAAGTATCAAGTATTTCTATTGGTAATATTATGGTTAAAAGTGCGGATAAGTATTTAGCACCTACAGAAAATGCTCGGGATTCGATCAAGGTTATAGATAGATATTACGGAACAGATTTAGAAGATACGCTTGATGAAGTGAAAGCATCTCTAAAATCTGCTTATAATGCAGGTCGTATTATTTTCTGGATTATTTATATTGCTGTGATTCTGGTCATTGTACTTGTGATCCTTGGTTTTGTACTTGAGTGGTCAAAATATATTCCTCTTGGAATTACTGCCGGATACAGTCTGGTTGCAGCAGGCATTTTTGGATTTCTGCGGTTTGCAACACTGGGAATGGTTGCAAAAAGCAGTGCATTTTCTCAGAGTTTGATTGCAGAGTCTATGATTTCTTCCATGGTATCCTGCTTTTATGGCCCGGCATTTCTGGTAGCTATGATCATCGCGATTCTGATCCTGGTATGGAGCGTGGTCTGCATGTTTGTCGGCGGAAGTGCAAAGGCAGGATCCGTACCGGCACCAGGATCTTCATGGGAAACAAGTGATGATCCAGTCTCTGATGCTTATTATGGTGATGACCATGATCCAGAATGGGTAAGAAAGCAAAAAGAACTGGAAGAAAAGAGAAGACAGGAAGAAATCCGCAGAAGAGAAGAAGAGCGTCTTCGCAGAGAAAGAGAAGAGCTCGAGCGTCAGAAAAAAGAATTGGAAGAAAAGATGAAAGCACAGCAGCAGATGGGACAGGTTGTGTGCATCAAAGGTGTTGCAGCCGGACAGGGATTTTCACTTCCGGAAACGGCAAAGATTGTTGTCGGAAAGAGCAGACAGAACACAAACATGCTTATCAACTCCCCGATGGTGAGCAATGTACACTGCAGCATCCGTTACAAAGCGGCAACGAATACTTATATTGTTAAGGATCATTCAACAAACGGAACCTATGTGAATGGAGCAAGGATTCAGAAAGATGTTCCGATGAGCTTCCCTGCCGGAACAGTATTACAGCTGGCAGATGGCAGCAATGAGATCAAATTAGGTTAAGACTGACAATTCGTTGGACAGAATCCGGCCATTTGTCCTGCGGGACAAATGAGCTGGATTTTGTTATATCAGACAAAACGGGGGAATGGGAAGATGAGAAAAAATCAGAAAGAGAAAAAGGCACTGGCCATTGTACTTAGTGTCATGATTTTGGTTTTTGTAGCAGGTGTCTGCGGTATTTATCTGTACTCGCAGACGGGGGAAAGCCAGGATCAGCCACAGGTAGCGGTAAAAAAAGAAGCGGATTCAGAAACAGATGCGATGCCGGATGCCGGTGTTTACTATTATAAAGATATTGATGAAAAAAACGTTGCATGGGCACAGGAAGATGGTTTGCAGTATGCAGATAATCAGCTGGTCCTGACCATGACAGACGGAGCAAGTGAAAAAGAAGTTAAAAAACTGATCGATCCGTATCAGGGAGATATTGTTGGAAAAATCGAGAAACTGAATATTTATCAGGTGGAGTTTCCGAAAAGCTATTCCAGGGATGAACTGGATGACATGATCGAAGAATTTGGCAACAGTGACAGCGTGGAGAGCTGTACGGTAAACCATGTTCTGGAGTGTGACCTGGAAGCCTTTTATCCAAATGACGAAAAATGGAGAGATGAATGGGAAACGACACCGTCAGGATCAAACTGGGGAATGGAAGCGATCCATGCACCGGAGGCGTGGGACTATCGAGATGAAATGCATCAGGTAAATGTGGGCGTTTACGACAATCAGTTTTATAACCATGATGATCTGAAATTTTACGGAATCCTGGAAAATGCAGATCAGTTAAATAACACACACGGAACACATGTTTCCGGAACTATAGGTGCACTTTTTAATAATGATACAGGAGTCTGTGGTGTTTTTCCGAAAGCGAGACTGTATGGAGCATCCTTTGAAAAAGCAGAAGGAACATATGGAAGTACTATGGGGATGCAGGTAGGTGTTTTTTATCTGGTAGTTGCAAATCACTGTAAAGTATTGAATATGAGCATTGGCTATTATGAGTTGACTTATGGAGCTGCCAGAGGAAATGAAATGGCACAATTAGCAATAAACACACTTGCACAGGAGATGGGAGATTATTTTGCGAGCCTGTTGCCGTACAATGATTTTGTGATATGCAAAGCGGCAGGAAATGATAATTCTACGGAGTCTTTTGTGCGTGCAGATGCAGATGATTCGGATGCAACATTTGGATATATTCTTTACAGAGATGAACAGAAAAGTCGATATCAAAAATATAAACAGAATGAAGACTTCCAAGACCGTATCAGTAATGCAAACAAAGATGGTTGTGTAGAGTCAAATGATTTTATTACTGCGATCACAAATCCGGAAGTCAGAAGCAGAATACTGGTTGTTGGTGCGGCAGAAAACCTGGGAAACGGGCAGTACAAGGTCGCTGATTTCAGCAATTGTGGAGATCGAGTAGATGTGGTGGCTCCCGGTGTGGATATTTACAGCACGAAAAAAAAGAAAGATTATGGAACATTAGATGGTACTTCCATGGCAACGCCACATGTGACCGGTGTTGCGGCGATGTGTTTTGCGATCAACAAAAACCTGACGGGTGCACAGGTTGTTGATATTATTAAAAATACTGCGGAAGGCACTCTGGAGTATACGAACAACAATGGATCAAGAGCATATCACTATGGCATGCTCAATGCACAGGCGGCAGTGGAGCGGGCACGCAGCATGGCATCGAGTCAGGAAACCAATCATACCGAAGAAACAAACAGAAGGCAAAATTCGAATGTTACAAGGGATGTGGTAATGGTTCTTGATAACTCCGGAAGTATGGCCGGAGATCCGTTAGATCAGACAAAACAGGCTTCACAGAAATTTATTAACACGGTGTTTGAACAGGATTCCCGTGTAGCACTGGTAGGCTATGAGAACAGTGCTTCGGTACTGTCGGAATTATCGGAAAACGAAGCGGATCTGACGGATTCGGTGGATGCTATGGAGGCAGGCGGCGGAACTAACATGTATGCCGGACTGGAGAATGCGGATCAGATACTTTCGAGCAGTACGGCAGATAGGAAGATCATAGTGCTGATGTCAGATGGTCTTCCGAATGATGGACCTAATGAGAATGGCAGTTATGAAGATGCACTGATTACTTATGCGGAAGAATTGAAAAACAAGGGATATTATGTTTATACGCTTGGATTTTTCGAAAATGTGTATGGCGGTGAATTAACCGGTGCACAGAATCTGATGGAAAGTATGGCAAGTCCGGGCTTACATTACGAAGTGAAAAGTGCGGATGATCTGATCTTTTTCTTTGAAGATATCGCAAATCAGATCGGCGGACGGCAATATGTTTATATCCGTATTGCGTGCCCGGTGGATGTGACGGTTACAAGCGGCGGGGAGACACTGTCATCTAAAGTGGATTCTGAAAATACCAGAACATCCTTTGGTGCCCTGACCTATGAAAATACGGAACAGCTGTCGGAAGACAGTGATAATGAAATCGATTTCTCACAATTTTATTATGATGACGAATCAGACGAAACAGCGAGAGAAGACCAGGTCAAAGTTCTGCGTCTGGATCGGGAGAAAGACTATGATATCAAGATAGACGGTTATGCGGACGGAACAATGGATTATACCGTAAAATACCAGAATGCACAGGGAGAATACACAGATACCAGAGAATTTCCGTCGATACCGGTCACAGCTTCCATGCAGGCAACATCCAGTACCGGTTCTTCGGATACCACTTATCTGGAAGTGGATGAAGATGGTGACGGAAAAACAGATAAGACCTACAGAGCAAAATCAAATCAGAGGATGGAAGAAGTGAAAGATCACACGATGCTGTATATTCTGATTGCGGCTATTGTAATACTTGTGCTTCTTGTGATCATTCTGATCGTGGTTCTGATTGTGAAATCCAGAAAGAAAAAAGCAAAAGGCGGACAGCATGTTGTATCCGATATGCAGCCGGCAGGATATATCTGCGGAGTGTTCGGAAGATTTGAAGGACAGATCTATCCAATGTATCTGGGGCAGGAATGTGTGGTAGGACGCAGGGCAGACTGCGATATTCAGATCATACATGGTGAAATCAGCCGTATCCATTGTGTGATCCGGATGCTTCCAAATGGGGTTTTTGAAGTGACGGATTATTCTTCCAACGGAACATTCTATAATAATCAGAAGCTGAAAAGAAAAGAGCCTTATCGTCTTCCGAGCGGAGCAATTCTGGCACTTGGAGATGCAGATAATGTATTGGAACTCAGGCGGGAAGAGAAATATAGAGTAGATAACAGGTAGAAGCGTGAATATGGTTACAGGGGCAGGGTTCTGCAGAAAGTGGAGAAGGAAAAATGAACAGAAAAAGAAAGGATGAAAACGGGCAAAAGCAAAAAAGGAAAAACATCGGAATTATCGTAGCTGCACTGCTGGTTGTTTATGTGCTGTTTATGGTGCTTTTGTTGATTCTTTTCGGAAGTTCTTCTGGAAATCAGGCAAAAAGTAAAACAGTAAAAAAAGAAACGGAGACGCAGACACAGAAAAGTGAAAGAAAACATGTTTCCACATCAAAAGAAGAACTTCAGGACAATACGGTCACTTATGACGATGGAGATTATGTTTATACGCCTTCCGATGACCATATCTTTTTCGATGATACGGATCATATGATCTATTATGACAATCTGATCACGGTTTATCTGGATAGGAAGATCAGCAATCAGGAAAAGGAGAAGATAAAAAAGAAAATCGATGGAGAAAGCATAGGCAGTGATCTTTCGGGCACGCTTAATGTACTGGATATCGTGGTTGCGTCGTCTGATTATGCCAAGTTACAGCAGAAAGCAGAAGAGGCAGCAAAACTGGATGGTGCTCAATATGCCATGATTTCTTTTCCGGTGATGCCGGAAGAGGATACGGCAGCTTACTGGGATGGAGATGGTGATCTCAAAAATGAGGCTTCTCCATCCGGTGTGGAATGGTGGGCGGAAGCCATCGGGGCGTACAGTGCATGGGATTTTGAACGATACTGCAATCCGATCGTGGTTGGCGTTATGGATAGTGGATTTGAAGTGAGCCATATGGATCTTCAGCGGAACGGACACTCTGTGCTCACAGTGCTGAATGACAATTCAGCAGATGATCATGGAACACATGTGGCTGGCCTGATCGCTGCACAGGATAACAATTTGGGATCAAGAGGAGTCATTCCATCGGCGGATGTGGTCTGTATTGACTGGGCACAGGAAGCAGAAGACGGAACAGAAGTTAATTTGCTTACACCTACAGGAGTGAGTCAGGGATTTAAACAGATGATAGAATATGCAGAAAGAGAGCAACTGCCGATCGTGATCAACAATTCCTGGGGGAAGGTGCGGAAGTTACGAGAGCTCCTTGCAAAACATATTGCTCCGAATCTGGCAGGTCATAGTAAGGATTTTAACGAGCTGTATGGAGATATATATACGTTTTACTCATCTGTTTGTGCCACACAGATCATGAACGAGCTTCTGCAAAACAGTAAGGTGGATTTTCTGATCGTTCAATCCTCCGGTAATGGATATGGAAATGGATTCACAGCTTATAATGTGAAACGTGCAGGGTGGTTTGGCGGAATTGATAAAGAACTCAGGAAACAATGCTCGATGCTTTCCTATGATCTGATAAAAAGTCATATTATGATTGTCGGGTCTGTAGGCGAGAAGAAAAAAGATGGAAAGTATAAACTTCGTTTTAATAGTAATTATGGTGATAATGTTGATATTGTTGCTCCGGGGGAGCATATTTACAGTACTGTTTTGAATAATAGCTTTGGATATAAGGATGGCACATCCATGGCAGCACCGATCGTCAGCGGGTCGGCAGCGTACATATGGTCTTTGAATCCGGGCATGTCTGCGGCAGAGGTTAAACAAAGGCTGATCGATACAGCGGAGATTGCTGTGAAGCATGCCAAAGAAGATACGAGAAGTGAGTATCCGATGCTGAATCTTGGATCGGCAGCAACTTCTACGATTATGGGAACGGTGAATGGAGAAATAAAAGATCAGAATGGCAATGCGATTACCGGGGTACTCTGCAAGCGAACGTGTGAAATATCGAATCAGCAGGTTTTTAACATGGATTTAAATTTCTCGGACAGTACATTTATAATATCAGCAATCGGAAGAATGACCCTGACCTTTCAAAAAGTCGGGTATGAAACGCAAACAACCACCGTAAATGTTTCACCGGGACAAGATATCAAGCTTAAAACGATTGTAATGCGATCAAATGAAACGGAAGATTCAGCTTCGGAACTTGAAAAATTTGCCCGAAATTATCAGTATTTATGCGAAAAATCAGAAACATATGACGGATATATTTACTATCCGAATAATGCAGAAGATATTCAGGGAAGATCCGATCTGGATCCTCAGCCACTGACCTGTGATATTGAAGATTATGACGGAGATGGTGCAGATGAATTGTTGATCGTAAATCTGGAACCATATACGGATATGCAAAGTTCAACAATAAGACTGCAGATGTACGAAGTTGAAAACGGAACGGTTCGTCTTGCAGCAGAGCATTTGTGTCAGGCAACCTATAATATGATTACAGGAGCTGAAGTTTTTCAGAAAGGTGATACCAGAGTATTTAAGTATAAGCAGAATGATCAGTGGATTCTTGCAGCGGAGCAGAGTGTTGAAAGAAGATTTTTTGATGGACATGGAGACCGCCTGTATATGGAAGTTCAATATGATGGCAATCAGTTTCAGGTAAAAGGTGTTGCGGAAGGAGAAACCGGATCGCCGGATGAAGAGCTAATCAAAGAGGATGTCAGGCAGGAATACGCAGCACTTGGTCTGAATGTAGATGTTGATCAGATTTTCAGCCGAAAGAAGCATATATATGATTACATAGACAACCCGGTCAGCCTTGCAAAGACGGAATATTATTACGATTATTCTAAAGTAGAACAGGATCAATGGTGTAAGTTCGGTTATATAACGGTTTCCATGCAATGATAATGGCAGCAATTTATCTACCACCTTAGAGGTCGGAGTTTTCTTGCTGGAAGAGGATAAAAATGGTTATAAAAAATATGTTCGGAAAATTTGACATGTGTGAGGATGCGTGTTAATATATACGATATAAAAGGGCTGCCGATAGACGGTTAGTCTGGTTTAGCTAAAATAGTCGCTTAGTTTCTCAGACTGGGGCGGCTATTTTTGTGGTTTATTAACAAAATTACAATCATTAATATGAGAATTTAACCAAATCAAGTAAGTCCCTTGCTTCAATTGCGAAAAGCAATAAGCAGTGGGTGGGGACTTGCTTGTATCAGGAGGAGTGCAAGCTCCTTCTGATAAACTGCGGAGCAGTTATTTGGTTATGAGCAAGTAGCAAAGCGGATTGCGAATATCCGCTTGCCAAAGAAATATGTGATAAAAAGAAACCGGGAAGTGTTACGTTTCCCGGTTTCTTTTTCTTGTTTTGAAGTACTATATCAGCTTTTTCTTTTTATGCAGAACAAAATTGTGTTTGGTATTTGGTAAAATATATTATATACTATAAAAAAACAACCTTATATAGTATATCTGCTTGAAACAAAGATAATATTTAAATTCGCAGAGTACCTTATTCCACGAAATTAGAGGGGAAAGGGCAGGACAGTCGCTGCATATTCTGACGTTTCAGTTCCATTGTCGGGTGAACATAGCGGTTCATGGTGATATTGACATTGGAATGACCAAGAATCTCACTTAAACTTTTGATATCAAACCCGGCTTCTACGCACCTTGTCGCAAAAGTGTGGAAGTTTGTTGTTTCTACCTGTGCGGCAGTCAGTACATATTTAAAATGGTTTTGCATCGTTCGGGGTTCTACATAAGAATCTGAGCCAGTCAGCAGATAACCTTCTTTTTAATGTTATTCCAGCGAAGGGCACATATTTCTCCGATACGAAGTCCTGTGTAGAGGCATATAAGAATTCCCATGTTTTTATAGGACATATGTTTGCATAAATATGTACATAATTGTTTTTGCTCATTTATGCTGAAGACACGGAATTCACGGGAAGATTTCTTGATTATGATTTCTTTCCCGATGCATGGAAGTACGATTTGTGGTATACTGGACATGGCATAAATCTCCTTTGTAAAGATGGTTTCTAGTCAACTCCATTATACCAAAGTGAACAGGTTTATGCCTTTTTTATTGGCTGAAATATTGAATTTTCAAGGTTCAACACACCGATATGGTGTGGGAAGTTTTAGTTATTAACTTTGTTATTAATTCTTATTTTCGGATAAGTGCGTGAATGCCTTGAACCAAAGGGAGATAAATGGTAGTATATCTACAAAGTATTTTCCTGATGTTTGGGGCATTTTTTATGGGAAGGAGGGCTTACATGCGACATTTAAAACTTCCGCTTGGAATGTCTGATTTTGAGGAGATCAAGCAGAACGGTTATTATTATATTGATAAAAGTGGGTTGATTTCGGATCTGTTGGTGAGGAAGGCGGCTAAAGTGACGTTGATCACCAGACCACGCCGCTTTGGAAAGACGCTGGGGATGAGTATGCTGGCTCACTTTTTTGACATTGAAAAAGACAACAGAGCACTTTTTGAAGAGCTGGAGATTTCAAAGCAGAAGGAACTTTGTGTGCAGTGGATGAATCAGTATCCGGTTATTTTTCTTACATTCAAAAAAGTAGATGGATTAAATTTTAAAAGTGCATATGAAATGCTGGAAGCTACGATAGCAGAATTCTGTCAGAGGCATTCTTTTTTGATGGAGAGTAAAAAAATTGCAAAAGAGCAGAAAGAAGTTTTTCAGAGATTAAAAGAGTGTAGAGCATCCGGGACGGAGCTGAAAAACAGCTTGGAATTTCTGGCAAGAATGATGCAGATCCATTATGGAAAACAGGTTATTTTACTGCTGGATGAGTATGATGTGCCGATTGCGAAGGCGAGCAGCAATGGCTATTACAAAGAGATGTTGGAAGTGATGAAAGCAATGCTCGGTTCATCTCTGAAAGATAATCCATCTGTAAAGTTTGCAGTGATCACTGGATGTCTGAAAGTGGCAAAAGAGAGTATTTTTACCGGAACCAATAATTTTGTGTCGGACAGTATTCTCTCTTTTGGGTTCAGTGAATATTTTGGGTTTACCCAAAAAGAAACCGAGAAACTTCTGCTGGATGCGGATGCGGCAGAGTATGCACCGGCGGTCAGAAAATGGTATGATGGTTATCATTTTGGGAATTATGATATTTACTGCCCATGGGATGTGCTGAATTATCTGCACGATCTGCAGGATAATCCACAGGCAAAGCCGGCAAGTTACTGGAAAAATACAAGCGATAATGCGATCATCCGATCTTTTATTGATTATGCCGGAAGCAACATTACCAGAAAAATGGAAACCTTGCTTTCCGGGGGATATATTGTACAGCAGATTGAAGAAAATCTGACATACGATTATCTGCATTCCTCGGAAGAAAATCTGTGGAGCATTTTGTATCTGACGGGTTATCTTACAACAGCACAAAAAGAGGGATGTAAAGAAAACCTGAAAGATGGTGAGTATGCTCTGCAGATTCCAAATGCAGAAGTTATGGAAATTTTTGAATCTACGATCAAAAAATGGTTTGATGATACTGCAAAACTTGAGAACAGACAAAAATTGTTTGATGCTGTGTGGAATGGCAATGATGAACTTTTAACGAATGAGATGACAAGGCTTCTTCGCACCACGATCAGTTATCATGATTATGGAGAAGATTTTTATCATGCATTTCTGGCCGGGATTTTTGCCGGGGCGGGGTATCCGGTAGAATCGAATAAAGAACATGGAGAAGGCAGAAGCGATGTGATTGTTTACAATCCGAGAGAAGCAAAAGTAGCTGTTTTTGAGGCAAAATATGCAAAAAAACTCTGCGATATGGACAAGGCATGCGATATGGCACTTTTGCAGATCAATGAAAGAATGTATGCAGAAGAGTTTGCGGATGACTATGATGAGATTCTGTGCTATGGGATTTCATTCTTCCGGAAACGGTGCAGGGTAAGAAAAAGATAAACAGTAGCTGCAAAATGACTGAATAATTGTGATAAAAGAAACAAACAAGACTGGGGGACTACAAGTTGATAAAGATGGATCGTCAGAAGTTTATCCGGCCGGATCGTCAGATGGTTCGGATATCCAGGAAGAAGCTGATCATACCGGAGCGTGAGGCAGCCACACAGCGGATGCTGGCTGGATTGCAGAGGGAAACAAAAACAGCAGATATAGCAAAGACAGAAAAAACAGCAAATGAAAATATAGTAGAAGCTGTAAACGCAGCAAACAAAAATATAGAAAATGCAGTAAATACAGCAGCCACAGAACATCTGCAAACGAAGCAGCCTGAAATAGCAGAGGCAGCGAATAAACCAGAAAACAGCATCGTCTTAGCATGTGAGATCGATGAGGTGATCAACTATGCACTGGTTCACAATGGTGCTTCTGTCGTGCGTGATATCTGCATCAAAAACACATCCGAAACGGAACGGAATGCTCTGCTTTTAAAAATCGCTTCGGACGGTGAGCTGATGGAGGATTTTGTGTGCGGGATCGAGGCACTGCAGACAGGTGAGGAGCTGCATTTTCGAAATCTGGATCTGACATTCCATGTCGGATATCTGGCATCGATCACGGAGAAGTTTTCCGGTCAGCTGACGGTTACGGTTCTGGATGGGGAAACTGTGCTGGCATCGGAAAAGATCAATATCACGGTTATGGCGTTTGATGAGTTCCCGGGATTTCAGTATACGCCGGAGCTTCTGACATCTTTTGCAATGCCGAATCATCCGGCGGTGGTCAGTCTGATCCAGCTGGCATCGAAATATCTGGAGAAATGGACGGGCGATCCTTCTTTGGACGGTTATCAGTCCGGTGATCAGGAGCGTGTCAAAAACATGGCGGCAGCAGCTTATGCGGCGATCCAGCAGAAAAATATTACATATGCATCGACAGCGAGCTTTGAGGCATGCGGGCAGAGAGTCCGCCTGGCGGATGCGGTGCTGGAGCAGCATTTTGGAAACTGCATGGATCTGACGCTGCTCTATACGGCATGTCTGGAAGCGATGGATTTAAATCCGTTCATGGTGGTTGTGGAAGGTCATATTTTTGCCGGTGTCTGGCTGGTGGACGGAGCGTTTGCAGATATTCTGGTGGATGATCCGTCACAGCTTGAGAAACGTATGGCAAAAGGCATTCAGGAGCTCATGGTTGTGGAGTGTACGGCGATGTGTTCCGGGCAGAATGTAAGTTTTGACGAAGCAGCAGCCATGGCAAAACGGCGTGTTTCCAATTATGGGAAGTTTTATTTTGCAATCGATGTGAAGCGTGCCAGAAGCAGGGGAATCCGTCCACTTCCAATCCGGGTTCAGACGGCAAACGGGTTTGAGGTTCTGCATGAGGACCGAAAAGAAAAAGAGGTCACAGGTGGATCAGACAGCAAAATCGAGGTCTTTGATTTTTCGGACTGTACGGAAAAAGCACAGGTCACAAAACTGACGCAGTGGGAGCGCAAACTTCTGGATCTGAGCCTTCGGAATATGCTGATCAATATGCGTGTCACAAAGAGTGTTGTGCCGGTTTTGACCGCGGATATCGGAAGTCTTGAGGATGCAATGTTTGACGGGGAAGCGTTTCAGGTGATGCCGCGGCCGGCTGATGTAGGTGTGAATCCGGCAGCAGAAAGTCAGATCGAACTTCTCAACAAACTGGGAGAATTATCAGAATTTATTTCTTTTGAGAGCAAACATAAAAGACTGCATTCCATTTACAGCGAGAAAGATTTAAGCACCTCTCTGACGAAAATGTACCGTTCTGCAAAAGCATCTCTGGAAGAAAATGGAGCAAGCACGTTATATCTGGCACTTGGTATGCTTCGTTGGTTTGAACAGAAAAAGAACGCACAGGCAAGATACGCGCCGATCGTTCTGGTACCGATCGACATTGTGCGAAAGTCTGCGGGCAGAGGCTATGCGATGCAGATGCGGGATGAGGATTCACAGATCAACATTACGCTTCTGGAGTTTCTGAAGCAGAATTATGAGATCACGATTCCTGGCATGAATCCGCCGCCGCAGGATGAGCATGGAATGGATATGCCGAAGATTTTTGCAATGATCCGAAAAGCGGTGATGAGCATGGAAATGTGGGATGTGCTGGAAGTTGCCGTGATCGGAAACTTTTCTTTTTCGCAGTTTGTGATGTGGAATGATATTCATAACAACCGTGATTTCCTGGAGGGAAACAAGATCGTCCACAGTCTGATCGAAGGAGCTGTGGACTGGGACTGCACGATCCCGGAAGAAGTGGATCAGGAGGAGGCTTATTTACCGGTAACGGCGGATGCTTCTCAGCTGCATGCCATCAATATGGCTGCCGCAGGGGTGAGTTTTGTACTGCACGGACCGCCGGGAACCGGTAAATCGCAGACCATTACAGCATTGATTGCAAATGCACTGACAAAAGGAAAGACAGTTCTTTTTGTGGCAGAAAAAAGAGCTGCACTGGAAGTGGTACAGAAACGTCTGGCGGCACTTGGAATCGATGATTTCTGCCTGAAATTACATTCGAACAAAGCTACGAAAAAGGCAGTTTTAAATCAGCTGCGGCGTGGTCTTGAGATTGACATGGAAGGCACAAAAACAGATTATGAGCAGAGAATTGCGGACATCCATGCGATGCGTACCGAACTGGATGCTTACGCAAAAGCACTACATAAAAAAAGAAATTTCGGAAAGAGTCTGCGTCAGCTGATCGATCTTTACGAAAGTATTCCGGAAACAAAAGAACAGGTAAAATTTCCGGTATCGGATATCAAAAATATAACAGAAGGTGATCTGAACAGTCAGAAAAACCATCTGGAACGTCTGATCTCAGCCGGAAGATCCATCGGTCATCCGTATCAGCATCCGCTTGCGGCAGTGAAAAGGGCACAGTACAGTCAGCATCTGAAAACGGAACTGGAGCCGGCGATGCGAAACTATCTGTCTGTACTTGATAACATCCAGGCTCAGATGGCGGATTTTGCCGCCTCTGCCGGAATCAAAAACCCGGTCACAAAGGCAGAATGGAATCAGGTATCCGAACTGATCCGGTGCATGGAAAGTACGGAAAAAATGCCTGCCTTTTTGAGGACAACAGATTCTGTTGAACGTGAATTTTCCGTTCCGGAAGAATATCTGGAAAAACAGGAGAAATTTGAACAGAAAAAGGCAGAAATGCTTTCAAAATGGAACGAGAATTTCTTAAGTCAGGACATGAGTTCTTATCATGCGAAGTACGAAGAAGCAAACAAAAAGGTATTTTTCTTAAAAGGAAAAGCACAGGCGGCACTTGTGGCAGAAATGCAGCTGTTTGCCGTATTTCCGGTGGAGGTCGAGCAGATTCCGCTGTATCTGACGGAGATCACTGCTTATCAGCAGGAAGAGCAGAAAATGGAAGCGGCAGAAGCAGAACTGTCTTATGACTGGAAACAGATCTTGAAAGAACATCTGACAAATGAAGAATTGCAGTCTTATAAAGCGCAGATCCAAAATCAGAGAAAGAGTATGGCACGTTTTGCCGGAGTGCTTCAGGAAATCGAGGCGATGGGCATTTTAAGTACACTTGTCCGAAAGGGAAAAGCACTCTTTTCTATCTGGAATAGCATGGATGCTGCAGAGCGAAAGGTTGCAGAGTTGCTGGAACTGAAATTTTGCGATGAGAAAGCAGACTGGATTGAGAACAGAAAGGCACTTTGTAGCTGTATTCTGGAAAATGCAGCCGCATTAAAAGACTGGATTGTTTATCAGCAGAATGTAGATCTGTGCCGGAAAAACGGGCTTGCTCCGATCTGTGATGCCTATGAAAAAGGCCTTCCGCATGAAGTGGTATTGAATGTATATCTGCGTTCCATTTACCGGGCGATCATTCTTGGCGTGATCGAATCCGAACCGGTGCTGAACGGATTTACCGGAACCGGTTTTCAGGTTCAGATCGGGCAGTTTAAAAAGCTGGATCAGGAATGTATGCAGCTGACGAAAGAAGAAATGTTTTACCGGCTGTCATCGCAGCTTCCGTCTGTCAGTGATTCGGTGGAAGTCAGCAGAGAACTGAATTATTTAAGAAGGGCGATCAGCAGCAACGGCAGAGGTATTTCCATCCGTCTACTGTTTGAACAGATCCCGCACATTTTGCAGAGACTCTGTCCGTGTATGCTGATGAGTCCGATTTCGGCGGCTCAGTATTTAAAGGCAGAAAATGATCTGTTTGATATTGTGGTATTTGACGAAGCATCGCAGCTTCCGACCTGTAAAGCAGTCGGTACCCTTGCAAGAGGTAAAAATGCAGTGATTGTAGGGGATCCGAATCAGATGCCTCCGACCAGCTTTTTTGCGGGAAATTCGGTGGATGAGGACAATCTGGATATCGAAGATCTGGACAGTATTCTCGATGACTGTCTGGCACTTGGCATGCCGTCCGCACATCTGCACTGGCATTACCGAAGCCGCCATGAGAGCCTGATCGCTTTTTGTAACCGGGAATTTTATGAAAATTCTATGCTTACGTTCCCATCGGTAAATGACCGGCAAAGACGCGTCAGCATGGTAAAAGTGGAAGGCTTTTTTGATCGCGGCAAGAGCCGTGTGAACGAAGGAGAAGCACAGGCGATCGTTGCGGAGATCAAGAAAAGATATGCCGATCCAGAACAGAAAAAGCAGACGATCGGTGTGGTTACGTTTAACGTTAATCAGCAGACTCTGATCGAGGATCTGCTCCAGGAAGAATACCAGAAGGATCTGGAGTTTGATAAATGGGCAAATATGGGAGAAGAGCCGTTGTTTGTCAAAAATCTGGAGAATGTCCAGGGAGATGAGCGGGATGTGATCCTGTTTTCCGTTGCATTCGGACCGGATGCGGAAGGAAAGCTGTCCATGAATTTCGGACCGCTGAATCGGGATGGAGGCTGGAAACGACTGAATGTTGCGGTGTCCCGTGCCCGGTGTGAAATGGTGGTGTTTTCTGTTATGACAGCCGATCAGATCAATTTGAGACGAACAAAAGCAAAAGGCGTAGAATCTCTGAAATATTTCATGGAATTTGCTCAGAATGGAAAATTGCGGGGAGACTACAGACAGAATGAAGCAGTCAAAAATCAGGGGATCAAAGCAAAAATCTGCCGGGCACTTGCAGATGCTGGATACGAGTATCAGTTAAATGTCGGCCATTCAAAATTCAAAGTGGATATCGCAGTGATCAATCCGGATCATCCGGAAGAATATCTGCTCGGAATTATGACGGACGGAGATTCTTACTGTCAGTCGACAAATACGAAAGACCGTGAAGTGGCACAGTTTGAAGTGCTGAAAGGACTTGGATGGAAACTGTATCGCATCTGGACGATGGACTGGTGGGATGATCCGCAAAAGGAGATTACAAAACTTCTCGGAGTGCTTAAAATGAGAAAGAAGGAAGAACAGTAACAGAAAGGAAGCAAAATGGGAAAAGAAAAGGAAAACAGAAATGGAAAAACAAAAGGAAATGCGATCGCTTTAATGCCGATCGGCGTATTTCTTGTGCTGTATCTGGGGCTTGGTATTTTATTTGAATACGTGATGAAAATTCCGATGGGATTTTACAATGTGCCGATCGTGGTTGCTTTTCTGGCAGCGATCCTGGTTGCCTGTCTGCAGAACCGGGCGGTAAATTTTGAACAGAAACTGGAGATCATGTCTGGCGGCGTGGGTGATAAAAACATCATCACGATGCTGCTGATCTTTCTGGCGGCGGGTTCGTTTGTCGGAGTTGTAGGCAGGGGAAGTGCAGAGAGTGTGGCGTATTGTATGCTCTCCCTGATCCCGGCGAGATATGCAGTGGCGGTATTGTTTGTGGTGGCCTGTTTTGTCTCCGTGGCGATGGGAACATCGGTCGGAACGATCACGCTTCTGGTGCCGATCGCATCGGCTGTTTCCGCTGCGTCCGGATTTGAACTTGCATTCTGTGTGGCATCTGTTATGGGCGGAGCAATGTTCGGCGATAATCTTTCCTTTATTTCGGATACGACGATTGCCGCCTGCAACGGACAGGGCTGCGAGATGAAAGACAAGTTCCGGGAGAATTTCTGGATTGCATTTCCGGCAGCAGCCGCAACGCTGATTTTAATCCTGATTCTGTCCTTTCAGACAGAAGTGCAGGGGCAGGTCAGCCAGTCTTATCATCTGGTGCAGGTGATCCCGTATGTGCTGGTGCTGATCGGAGGCATTATCGGCATTAATGTCTTTGTGGTGCTTCTGATCGGGATTGTTTCCGGGGCGTTTATCATGCTGGCCGGAGGGCATATCGCACCGGTCGATCTTCTTGCAAACATGGGGAATGGCGTTTCCGGAATGTTTGAAACCTGCATGGTTGCGATTCTGGTTGCGGCAATGTGTGCCCTGATCCGTGAATATGGCGGATTTAATGCTCTGCTTGCCTGGATCCACCGGATTTTCCGCGGCAAACGTGGCGGTCAGCTTGGCATGGGACTGTTGGTCGGTGCGATGGATATTGCTACGGCAAACAATACAGTGGCGATCGTCATGGCAAATCCGATCGCAAAAGAAATGGCACAGGAGTACGGCATCACGCCGAGAAAAGCAGCCTCGATCCTGGATACCTTTTCCTGTATTTTCCAGGGCATCATCCCATACGGTGCCCAGATGCTGGTGGCGATTTCTGCCGTAAATGAACTTGGCGGAGAACTTTCGGCATTCCAGATCATGCCAAGACTCTTCTATCCGATGCTGCTGCTTGTCAGTTCCGTGCTTGCAATTTTATGGAACAGAAAAGAAAAGTAAAGATCTGCTTGTGATGTAAATTGTCTTATGATACGATACCTGTAGTTAAATGAAAGTATGCCGAAGATATAAATTTTGAACGTCCGCTTTACATGGACGAAATAAATCGGATAAAAGAGGACAGCAGACATTATGAGAATAAATGAGACTTTGAAAAAGCCGATGTTGGAGGCGAAATACCTGAATGTAGACAATACAGACAGATATCGCCCGATCATCCGGCTTTTTTATTTAAATTATGAAAAGCTGAAATACTGGATCTACCAGGAAGAAGTTTATGAGGAATTAAAAGAAGATCCGTATTTTCAGGAGTATACACCGGAACAGTGTCAGCAGGATCTTACGGCACTGACTGCCTGGGGGAATCTGATCACCACGCAGGATACCAGGAGAGTGACCACGATTGAAGAATTTAAAAATAAAAAATTTCGCTATCAGCTGTCAAAAGCGACAGTAGAAATCGAGCGAATGGTGATCCGGGTAGAAAATCTGTTTATCGAAAGTTCTTCCCTGGAGCCGACACTTCTGGAGCGGATCCGCATGAATCTGGAAAAAATCCCGCAAATGCAGAACGAAGAACCGGAAAAAATCTACAGCTGGTGGAATGATATGGGCAGCGATTTCATCCGTCTCAATCAGAATTATCAGGATTATATGCGTGAGCTGAACAGTGTGAAAGCGGAGCAGATGATGAAAACGCAGGAATTTCTGATCTTCAAGGACCGGCTGATCGAATATCTGCGAAGCTTCGTAAAAAGCCTGCAGATCAATGCGTCGGCGATCGAGCAGTACCTGAAGAATACAGAAGAACATCAGATAACTGCTATACTGGAGAAAGAAGCAGAATATGAAGTCTCGATTCCTCAGATTGATGTAGAGCTGACAAAAGAAAGGATCCTTGATAAAGTCACCGGACGCTGGCAGAGCCTGAAAGAGTGGTTCATGGCGACGGAGGATCAGCAGTCGGAAGTGGTGCGTGTGTTTGATACGACAAACGAAATCATAAGAAAAATCACAAGATATGCAGCAAGGATCAGCGAACTGAGCAACAGCGGTTCCAATCGAAGAGAAGAATACCATAAACTGGCAGTGATGTTCTCAAAATGCGAGGATATCTATGAGGCACACAGGCTGGCGGCTTCTGTTTTCGGGATCGAAAAACCGCTGCATTTAAAGGGGCTTTCCGGGCGAAAGACGGAGAGCATCAACAGCGGTGTTTTTGAAGAAGATCCGCATGTGGTAACAGTGCTTCCACGTGTACGGACCTACAAGGAAAAGGCAAAACGAAGCGGCATTGCAGACCGCAGCAAAGAAAAAGAGGTGAGCTGGAGAGCGGGAGAAAAATTCTGGAAGAAAAACAGAGAGAAAATCAGAAGATCACCGAAAAACTGCAGGACAAAAAAATCTGGCTGAAAAAAGTATTTGAACAGGAATATCAGCTTGGCTATGTGATGGAGCTTTCGGCAACAGAAAAAGTGACAGAAAAAGAAGCGGCAAAAGTATGCAGCCAGCTTGCCGGAAAATTCGGAAACGACAGGCAGAGTGACCTTCTTGGAAAGCTTCAGGCAGAGTATCATAAAAACAGAGGTTATCTGCTGGAATATCAGATGACATTAAAGACACTGTTCCAGGATCTGGATGAACAGACTTCCTTCCTGGAGATGAGTATGAAACGTATCGATGTTTCTGCAAAGTACCATGGAACCGTTGTGAAATTTAAAGAACTGCTCTCTATTCTGGAAGAAAATGAAAGAGTACAGAGCCAGCTGCTCAACGATAAAGATAAAGAACTTTTTGAAATAAGGCTACCGCAATCCCACTGGCTTTAGACGG